>ERZ832973.153-NODE-153-length-95645-cov-18.788032_pt1 | contig 95645 bp, 106 predicted proteins | sample MGYA00519950_ERZ832973 | MGnify/ENA primary metagenome ERZ832973 (study PRJEB31850, sample SAMEA3708734) | human gut metagenome | biome: human gut; feature: human-associated habitat; material: faeces | place: China | collected 2014 ... | reverse complement strand
AGCTTACGCTGACCAGAATCACGCGCCAAGTCTCGCAGCGGCTCGACTTGAATTTGTGCCCTGGAATCAGATAATTAAGGTTCCTTCTAAGTCAATGCTTGTTCTTGTTCCGTAGTGTTCTACTTTATTTTTGTAAGCGTTACCTAGATAATAGAATCTTAGGCTATCTTTATCCATGTCAATTATTTCGAGTAGTTTTGCTTTTACCACCTTTGTTTTTGCATTATCCATAATGCATTCAAAAACAGAATTTTGAACTCTTTGTCCGTAATTCTGACATTCTTTTGCTACTTTTCTTAAACGTTTTTTCCCTGAAGCTGTCTCTGTATTTACATCATATGTTATTAATACAAGCATTTCTCACCTCTTATTTCCACAAAAAAACAGGATATTCATCCAAATCCCCGCGAATAAATCTGGCTAACAATAACGCCTGAACATGAGGTAGGAGACCCCATTCTATTTTATCACCGAGAAATGGATGTTTGATTTTATCTCGTTTTCTGCCCTGCCACGCACTAATCATTGTTTTACGTCCTGTATCGTTCATTAAGACCGCTCCATTTTCCTTTTTTACAAAATGCTCTGGTTTAATCGTCTTTTTATTAATTAATGTTAATACAAAACGGTCTGCATATACAGCTCTTAATTCTTCCATTAAATCTAATGCTAAAGAGGTTCTTCCCGGTCGGTCTGTATGAAGAAAACCGACATAAGCATCTAAACCGACTGCAGTTAAAGCTGCGGCACATTCATTTGCCAATAATGTGTATGCAAATGATAACATGGCATTGACATTATCTAATGGCGGACGTCGATTTCTGTTTTCAAAGAAAAATTCTTCTTTATTTTGTAGAATCAATTGGTCGAATACAGAAAAATACTGACTTGCCGCATTGCCCTCAATTCTTCGAATGCTATCCATTGAATCACATTCTAATAACTGCCGAATGTGCTCATACAGATTGGCGGTCACTTTTTTGATGACATCCACATCAACCTGCAGGGCATGGTCTCTTGTTGCTCTTTCTAATACCCATTTGCTGTTGTATATTTTACCAATGATCATATTTCTGGCAATAGGGATACTATCTTCCAGCGAATCTGAAATTCTATACTGCTGTTTTCTTAAAATAACATTGCCCTTGTTCTCTCCGCTTACGGATGCTAAAAACTGTCCGTTTGGATTCATAAAACTTAGGGAAATTCCCCTTTTCGCACAGGCTCCCATTAATGCAGGACTTACTCCAGTGTAACCAAAGGTCACAATTCCTTCGAGATTATGTAGTGGAAGCCGGATAAGTATCTTCTTTTCCTCCAGAACCAGCACATTTTCTCCATCTAATGCAAGATAACGTTCTGGAGTTGTTACATATAGTGTATTTAATAGTTTTCTCATAACTCCCCGTCTTTTATCGTTTTTAAAATGTAAGTGTGTACTGACTTTTTCTTTGAAAGCTGTGGCAGACATATATTTTTCAGTGAACAGGCATTGCAGGACTTTGTTCTTTTAATATTTGGTGTATACTGCCTGTCAAAATACTGATGCATCTGTAGACATATATTTTCCACTTCCTGACGAAGAGAATCTGTTATTTCCACATGTTCTCTCCGTTTTGTTGTCCCGTAATATAAGTCACCTTCTTCTATTCTTGTGCATATCATTTCTTCAAGGCATATTGCCTGCGCCACAAGCTGTACTCGGTCAGCATTATTTTCTTTTGGCTCTCCCTTTTTGTATTCTACCGGATGTACTTTATAGAGTCCTTCTCTTCCATATAGACGTACGCCTTCTTCTCCTTCTTTGCATTTTTTAAATTCTACCACATCACAGATTCCACTAATCCCAAGATATTTAGAATATACTTTGATCTGACGGGAAACAACCAGATTCTTTCTCGTCTCTATCTGCGGACCATCATGTGCCCGTTTGTGCATAATATTTCCCTCTACTGTCCGTACATTCTCTTCCCATTGATTCTCGATATGGATTAACGCCCACTGTCTTGGACAAAATGCAAAATGCTGGATTCCAGAAAGCATCAGATAATCTTCTTCATTATAAACCTTCATATTCTTCCACCGCCAGTCCAGGTAACTCGTGGCAGATAATCTCATAATCTTCTATCTTTCTTGGATTACGAACACCTTCTTTCTTCTTAATCTCAATACTGTTATGCACTTTGTGAGAAGAATACTGTCCAATCTTGCAGTTGTGCTTCCACCAGTATAACTTATGCATTACCATGCTTCCGTCTGGTCTTGCAGAGGAACTGTCATTTACAAACAAAGTGCGGATAGCTTCTTTAATTTTTTCCGCATCTTCTTCGGTAAAACCTGTCTTTTCAGAAAGCTGTACATTAATACTTCCCTTTAATATGTAAACACCAAAGTCTACTCGATGCTTCATTCCCATTGTATCAGAGGATTTTCCTTCTTTATCTTCACTATTTACACTTTTTGTAATCTGCATACTTGTGATATCTATTGGATCTACACTGAAAGCTGGCTGAACAGATACCGGACCACGAATACCTAGAGATAATTCAGAACCTTTAAATGCAAATACCTGTCCAAAACTTCTAACATCCATCCACTCTTTACAGGCAATTTCATATCCTCTTTGTGCATCTGCTTTCTTTCCTTTTTTAAGTTCTGCTCCAAAAGCTTCATTCGCGTCTGCTCTTGCCTTTAAACTCTTACATTTATCAATACATTTATCATCAGACTGAACAAAAATATTTTCTCCTGCATCTAAAAGACGGTTTCGTATTTTTCTTTTAATGCAGACATCGGACATTTCTCCGTATCCTTCATAGGTAACTCGCGGCATGTTCCCATTTAAAGGATCCCCATTACAATTAGCATTCTCTACTACAATAATTCCTTCAAAATCAATCTTGTTCTGTAATACACCCATTTACTTTTCCTCCTCTTCTAACTTTTTCATTTTTTTCTCATCATTCTCTTTTTTGATTCGCTTTGCTTCCTCAATAATTTCATATCTCTGACTGTCAAATCCCAAACAAAATGTACCATCTAAATTTCGTTTTTGCTGGAATTCTTCTTCAGAAATAGTTGCTGAAATTTCTCCAAGTAATGTCTGAAGGTTTCGGGCTCTCCCTCTTAACTTCATTTCATATGGTTTCAAATTTTTCTGAATAATCACCCATGTATCACATGGATTTTCACAAAACTTTGTGTAGTAACGCATTGCCGTTGTAGTTCTGTCTATCTTCTCCTCACGCAATACCCACGCTTCAATCGCATCTGCAATAGCTAACATTCTTCCGCACTTTGCGTCTAAACTCTCTGGTGATTTCATAACCAAACACTCCTCTCCTTTTTCTATCAAATGCTTTCTTGTCAACGCACAAGCTACTGATAATACCTGTTGCCATAAAGTTTTACTTTTATAATTTTGCGGATGCTGTGCCCGATGCACAACCTCTCTCATAATATCTATCGGTACTTTTTTCCCGTCAACAATGCATGGCAGAATTCTTTCTACCGCATTCGCAATCACTTTATCTGTTCCTTTTATAGAATTTCCCTGCTCTCTTCCATAAGTACATAATGCGATTTCATATGGAGAAGGTGCTCCTGTAAAATAAACTCGTTTCTGCAGTTTCTTATTATAAGAAGAAACATTCCATGCACAGTCTCTGTGCCACTGCTCAATTCGTTCGATCAGTTCATTTCCATCTGCTCCAAAGTACTCTCTGCTAAATATCACAGATAATCTTCCTGTCGTTGCTGCATCTACTCCTAACAATACAAAATGGCTGTCTGCCCGCACATTTCCATGATATCCTCTGATCGCTCTGTTAAATCGTTCGGCTACATCTTCCTGTATTGATACTGTCTTATCCTCTTCTTCTCCATAAAAAGTTGCAAAAATATCTTCCTCTTCTTCATAAGCAGATGCAACACCCTCTGTACTTTCCAGAATAGATGGTACATTCTCTGATTTCACTCCCCACAGAACAAACTCTTTATCTCCTACTTTAACTCCTTGCCTTTCTATAAGCCATTTTAAAGCATTATGAATTTTCTGCGAAGCTTCATAACTGATAGTATATGCTTCTCCGACATCATGAAAACGTCCACGATAAGTAAAGTTTGTCTTATCATTAGAAGATATCATCTTTGCTTTATCGCCACTATTTCTTATTTTAGAAGGGTGATTTACACATAACCTTTCTTCCCTTCCTGTTACCTGACAAAAGCCAATCTCTCCTCCATTACTCAGATAGTAATGGATATAATTTTCCTGCAGCTTAGTATCTTCCCATAAGTTAACTCCATCAACCTGAAAACGGATAAATGCATCTTTTTGATCACCTACTGTTAATTTCTCACCTGCATTCTCCCATTTTTTAGTCAAATGCTGTTTTTCATCCAGAGAAAAGATTCCTCTTTCTACAAGATCATGTATTAGTCGATTTTCTTGCAAATATTTATAAAGAACTTCTATCTTATAATCGCCATATTCCGAGTCACACCACTTTTTTAAATTTTCCATGTACTTTTGATGATGCTCCTCATTCCTTTCTCCCGTATAGAATTCGTAATCACCAGCAAGATACTTTATCTTATCAAAAAGAGGATGCGGAGCCGCTCCCGAACTACGGCTTGCTGATTCTTCTGTTACAGGAATTACTGTATCTGAATCTTTTACTGGAAGAAAGCTTACGGCAATCACCTTTCCATCTTTTGACAACTGTACTTCGAAATGTGCCTTTTGTGTGGAATGTGCTATCTTTAACAGTCCCTCTTTTTCCTGTAATTCCAGATTATCATAAGTATCATACAACGCTCTCATCCAGCTCATTGTAGCTCACCACCTTCCTGATATCCAGAAAGAAGTTCCTCCTTGTCCACTCCTAAGATTGGAATATTACTAAGTTCTTTTTTCGTACCTTTTCTTAAGAAAATGGTATTTTCACATTCTTCTGGGTGGCAAAAATGAATAATACCGTTCTCCATCTGTGGATGCCAGAATCTTGAATATAAATTTCCCTCGTCATTCTGATTAGGATAGCATAAAGAATGATACATTAATCCAAAAGAAAGAGTTCCTTTATCATCATAGTATCCCGGCTCAGACATATCTCCTGGTTCAATATAGGCGGGACATTCTCTTGCCCCTAAAAATATATCTCTTCTTCCTCCTTTTTCAAGAGCACGCTTTGCCACGTAATAATGCTTGTTTTCATTCCAATCTTTCTGTAAATCGGGTCTTCTCTTATTAAACTCAAAATGGGCAGAAATAATATAGGCAACATCAGACAAATATGTATAATAAGAAAGATCATTCCCTCCATTATACTTAATCGGTCGGATTCCTTTTCTTTCTGTACGAATTGGATTTAAAACCTTAACAGATTCTATGATCCAATTGATAGAGGGTTTCCAATAATTTCCGCATACAATCCCTTTCAATGTCTCATAACTTGGAATCATCATGCTGCTTTTTTCTCCACCTATCTTTGTCATGGGGTCTGTAAATAATGCGTATTTCCCATAGACTTTCATAACAATTCTATTTGGTTTCATATTTCCTCCTTTCATATTTATCTTCTATCTATTTATGTTAAATTTATAATACACCTGGCTATCTATTTTGTAAAGTCTTTTGAAAAATTTTTTTACTTATGTTATAGTAAACAGGTCATCTTTATAGATGTGGATTGAAATTATCTTTTTATCTTAGATGCGGCGATTTATGTTTTATAAAACGCCGTTTCTTTCTATATAAATATTCATGAAGATTCACTCTTAAATAATATTCCTTTTTTACAATACACATTTATCAGAATTCTAAATAAATATCTTTTCACAAAAATACATTTATCAAAATTCTACTCTAAAATAAATAATTCTTTCTACATAATATATTTATCAGAATCTGCTTCCAATAAAATTCCCATTTCTTTTTCATCATAAAAAGCATAATTAAGGAGGTAGACTCCCATATCTTCTTTAAATGTAATTCCACCAGCATCATAAATTTGTCTAAACTTATACCGATTAATATTTAAAGAATATTTTTTTGCTTTTTCTAACAGCTCCTTTCTTTCCGCCATACTCGTATATACCGTCACATTTTCTATCTGCCTCATTAACTCCTGTCCTTCTTCGAGATATGGAACAAGAACTGTTGTCATATCCTCATCAATGACTTTAAAGTTTTCTGCCGCCCTTTTAAATTGAATCTTCCAGTTCAGTTTCGGACCTGTTTGATTTCTCTTAAGAGTCAACAACTCATAGATACTTCTTCTGCCTCCATCTATTGGATATTTAAAATTCCCACTACATTCATTATCATTATAATAATCATCGAAATATTCTTTCATAAGTTCTGGTAATAAAATGTCCTTTTTCTCCTGTTCTGCCTTATAAAAAATAACATTACTCCACTTTTGACCAAGCCGAATTTCCGACATATGTTCATAGCTACCCTCTTCTAAATTAATGACATAACAATAGCCCAGGTCTCTTTCTCCATTTCGATTGACACGTCCTGCGGTCTGTACAATAGAATCTAATTTGGTCATATTTCTGATTGCCGCTTCAAAACTGATATCTACCCCTGCCTCAATTAAAGAAGTACTGATACAAAGCACCTGCTCTCCTTTCTTTAAAGCTTTCAATAATTCGTCTAAAACATCTTTTTTGTGTTCCGGACACTGGTCTCCTGTTAAAAGGAATAATCGGGTATCCTGGACTAAAACACCTTTTACATTTTCTATATTTTGAGTTTCTACATTCTCCTTATCCTTCTGTAAATACCGGAACAAATCTTTCGCCGTCTTTATTTTATTTACGACAACTAAAAGACTGTTTACTTGTGCTTTCTTTTCCCATATAAAAGTCGCTGCATTTTCAATTGTATATGGTTTCATGGCACAGCAATTCTTTATTTCAACTCTTTTTAACTGCGTGAAATTTCCCTCTACCGCATTTATCAGTTCCCCTTTTACATTTTCCAGACTTATATCTTTAGAAATATTACTGAAATCTGGCTGTGTTGCTGTACATAAAATCGTTGTGGTATTCCCCACCCGATTCAAAAAATTAATCGCCCCGTTAAATAAAGCCATACATTTGACAGGAACCGTCTGAATCTCATCAAATATAATAACCGCATTCAACAGATGATGCATTCTTCGCATATCTCTCGTTCCTTTTCCATAAAAGGTATTTAAAAACTGCACCATTGTTGTAAATACAATGCGGTTTTCCCATCGTTCTGTAAGCAGTCTGTAGTCCCGTTCCTCTCCCAAACTGTCCAACATTCTTTTATCATCTTCTGTTACATTAGAGTGATGTTCAAGCAAATCACAATTTTCTCCTAAAACCTCTCTTATAACCTTTGCATTTTGTTCAATAATCGTTGTATAAGGAAGAACAAAAATAATTCTTTCCTTATTTGTTCTCTCGCTATGTTCTAACGCATATCGCATACTCGATAAGGTCTTTCCTCCACCTGTCGGAACAGTTAATGTATAAATGCCACTCTCTTTCCTGCCCGCTTCAAAACATTCATCTGATATTTTCTGACGAATTGCATTCACTCTTTTTTTACCTGTATCTTCTAAAGTCTCTGACTTCTTTTGCAATCTAGAAAGGTACTCTTCAAACTTTTGATTATATACTTTCCAGGTCATTTGAATTTCGTCTTGTGCCTTTTCATAAGAAGCAAAATCCTCACCAGTCTCATAGCACATACTGCTTAATCGATCGGCATCTATCAACATACTGTAAATTAGCTTTATAAAGAGATTGGGCATAAAGTTGGCATCATTTTTTCTCTTATTTTTTGCTTCACTTCCTGTAGAAGATTTTAGAATGAGCAGCTTTATCTCTTCAATAGATTTCTTAAAAAGCTGTTCTATCTCCTGCTCCGTAATCTGTAAATCCTTAAAAAAAGCTACTTTTACCTGCTCATAATCAGTAAGTCTATTTTCATCCTGCAGTCTCATCAACAATAGGCTGTCTCCATTAAAATCTTCTGCATCAGGAAGTCCTCCATGATGATAGCAAATAACATCTGCGAGTAGTTCACCCACTATCCTTCCATTCGGTCCGTACTTTTCTGATAAATCATAAATATATTTTGCTCCGTAAACACCATGATCAATACCAGATTGTCTTTTACTTTCTATCCCCTCTTTTGCCCGTCTCCATTCTTCGTGAATAAACCTCTGAAACTTAATGCTGTATTTTCCAAAATCATGAAGTAAGCCTGCAAGAGAAAGCGTACTTTCCAAAGTAGTTTTTTTATCAGAATGTAGCTCTTTTGAGCTAACAGGCCTCCTCAAGTCAACTCTTTTCCCCATAGCTGCTGCTAATTTCTGCACTTCTCTGATATGTTCTTTTAACTCCTGTTTTTCGAAATCATTTACACGAAATCTAGCTATATAATCGTTCATCTTATGAATCCTCTTCTCCTCATTTTTTTCTATTCTTTATTATCTTTTCAATATTTCCCGGTAAACCTTTAACCGGAATTTATCTGTTTCTATCGATTTCCGCATTTTTACTAATACCTTGAACTCCTTCGGTGCTTTTTTTAGGAAACGAAAGATCTCAATCCATCAGTTTCTGCAGATAGCCAGCCCATGTGATGCCTTCTGAAATAGACGGAATCTGTTTCAGGCACAGGCTCTGCAACTGGTAAAGACAGGATGCCACCCCTTCGATGATTGTTGGAGATGCTTCTGCTTTCATTTTCAAAATCTCCATAATCTCTTCTTTTGTTTTTCTTGGAAGATACAGATAATTGCATCTTCGCTTTAGTGCATCGGATAAGTCCCTGTAATTGTTCGATGTTAGTACGACAACGGGCTCCATCCCTTCTTTTGCCTTTACGGTGCCATATTGGGGAATGCTCAAGGAGAAATCATCTAAAAACTCCAATAGCGTGTATTCTAATTCTTCTGATGCTTTGTCTACCTCATCAAAGAGCAGGACATACCGTTGCTCTCCCCAGATAGACTCCAATACCAGGCGACGGATTAGAAAATCCTTTCCATAAAAATCAATCGTTTTTGCTACATCCATCGCTTCGTTAATCGTCTTCCCATCTAAATTTTTCGCTAAAGTACTCTGTATTGCCTGGATGGAAAGTAGCTGTCTTTGGTAGTTGTAATCGTACAGTATCTTGTCCGCAGTCAATCCCTCATAAAACTGAACACGCAACACAGAAAGCCCAAAGGCTTGTCCCATTGCTAAAGCAAGACTTGTCTTTCCCTGCCCCGGGTCAGACTCGACCAATAATGGGACACCATGTAGTGCCCCATAAGCTGCCATGACAATCTCATCATTTGGCAGATATCCATTTTTTGTAAGTTGTTTTCTGATATCTGATAATGCATATTTTTCCCTCTTTTTCTTCATCCTTGTCTCATTTTACCACAGGGCATCTTAGCCTGTGTGATTTTCTAATCAATTTGTATAAATCTTAGCACATAGCAGAGAGATAAGAATTTTTATAATAACTTTCAAGAATGCCCTGCATTCTTGCTGCGAGATAGTGATCCAAATGATTTTAATGCATGGTAACACCCATATTTAAATTGTAACATATATACTTTGTAGTCACAATATGTTATTTCAATCTCCGCAACTTGCATTAAAATATTTTATCAACAAAAATACACAGAAATTTTTATATACAAAACTCTTATAATTCATTTGCTCTTTCACATACTGCCTGCTATAATCATCTACATATATTTTAAACGAAGGAGTATAAACTTTGATATTTTATATTGATGAATCCGGATCTATTAATAATCATCTCTCTCATAATAAGCATTTTGTAATTGCTTTAGTCAGAGTTCTTAATAAAAAATCTTTAAAAAGATCTTACAAACGATTTGTTTCTTCTAATTATGATAGACTTCTTGAATTAGATAAAGATAAGTATCACCCCAAAACGGGAAAACTCATAAAAGAAGGGGGCAAAATGTTTTCTAATGAAACTTTCAAAGAACTTAAAGGTTCCCAGTTTGACAAAGAAATGAAAAAAAGTTTTGTCGATTTCTTTTCTCGTAAACCATCATTTGAATTGTATATCATTAAAATAAAAAATTCAGAATTAACTGATCAATTTTGCCAAAATACTGCGAGAGTGTTTAATTACACCATAAAGTTAGCTATGGAATACTTTATACATAGGGGATATGTCCCAAAAGAAGATTGTTCACTTCAACTTGATGAGCGAAATGAAAAAACTGAATCAAGATTTTTTCTCGAAAATTATCTTAATACTGAACTATCCATGAATGGAACCACTGACAAGAAATTTGATGTTACATATTATGATTCATCTGATAATAATCTTATTCAAATTGCTGATGTTTTTGCAAATCTATATTACTCTCATTTGCAAACAGGTGGTTATAAAAATGAATTAAAAAAATTAGAAGAAGCAGGTATCCTAAAATTTGTTTTTACTTTTCCTAAACAATAATGATTTTTTCTTGGAATATTGACAGTTTTTCTTGCATATGATAAGATAAAGTTACCAACAGTAAGTCCTATATCAGTGCCATTATCGAGGTAAGTGTCATGTGTTGGCATCACTGCTAGGCTATTGGTAACTTAGTATAATTAGACCAATCTCTTGATTGGTCTTTTTATTTTACCAAAAAAAGAACCCACACCCTTACAGGCATGAGTCCTTTCAAATTTAACATTCTTGGTCTTACAATTAAGTCGCTCATATTAATCCTTCCTTTCGTTTTATCTATTAACATATATTAGTATGTAAAAATAATAATTAAAGATAAAGTATAATCCTGTCCCATATAATGAACCCTGAATATAAATATAAATTAGCAAAAGCTCTTAATTGTAGCATAGAGGATATTATAGATGTATCATATTCTAACACATTAGAGAAATAATTTGCAAAAAAGTGCCTCTTTCCTTTTTCTCTTGCACATATGTTCTGCACAGAGTATAATGACCCTATAAATGAAAAAATCCGGTACTGACAATACCGGATTTCAAGTTACCTATCAACCAAGATGGCTGATAATAATCAACGATTTAGGATTTAATAAATCTTCTGTTTCTACTTGGTGCAATAGTACTAGACTTCCACGAATGGAATCTGAACTCCTTGCTGCCCACCAGCGTACTGATATAGAAGTGACTCTGGAAGGGATACAGAGTGATTTAGATATTATGAATGATGATAATTTGCGGAAGTAAGAAAGGAGAATTTTATCCTTTTACAGCAAGAAGACTCCGACCTCTAAGGTGGGAGATGAATTGCGTCTATACCTACTTGATAGAGCATCCTAATTAGATGAATGGATTATACCACGCATCCTGCATTTTGCATAGGGTGTATTTTTTATACCCTTTTTTCGAAAGGATGATTTTCATGGGAAAAGTTGGCACACGAAAACGCGGGAAGACCTCGCAGTATTATTTTCAACTGGTCAGTGTGGATGGGATAAGAAAATGGAAAACCGGTAGCGGATACCGAACAAAGGCAGAGGCTCAGGCAGCGACAAAGCAAAAAACTGTACTCTTATCAGTGAAGAATGGGACTTTCACAGTTTACGACATACTCATGCAACAATTCTTTATGAGGCAGGTGTTCCAAGTACACATTTTTATTTTATGTGTACGTGATGTGTACATAGGGTTGTTTTAGGAAGTTCACAAGAAAACAAAAAAGGGACTTCCACATAAAATGGAAGTCCTAAAACCCGCATAAATAAAGAGTTTTTCTTAGAATCTACCTGCCTTAGCAGCTTCTTCTACGGAAACTGCAACGGCAACTGTAGCACCTACCATAGGGTTGTTACCCAATATTATTATCTATATTTAGGAATATTTTGAAATCGCTATTTACAGCTTAAATACTAGATATTCGATACTTTATCGTATCTTATTATATCTTATGTATTTTAGCTGTATCGTTGTCATTGTTGTCAAAATGTTGTCATCCTATTTTTTATTTCTGGTTATTTATTTATTCTTAACGAGTTTACCCTTTTTAAGAAGATTAAGCAACCTTGTATTCTGTGTAGCACTGCCAGTATAATTCTTAATCCCATTTAAGGTTGCAATCCTTTTTCTGTTATTCTTTCCGGAGTTGATACCTAATGATTTCAGTGCATCTACAATCGAACTAGATTTTCCCTTATAGCGTGGATAATATGCAATCTTTTTCTTGATAGGTTTCTTTACATTCTCTTCAACCTTTTTTGCAACTGGTTCTTTGTAGAGTACGTTTAGGTCAAAATTGCCAGAATTGCCGCTTGAGATTATTTTTGGAAATCTCCCTTTCGAAGTATACTGCCATGCAATATTAGCCATGGTAGGTTTATACTTTTCATTAGGATCCGTAGCAATCCGCATACGTTTATCTCCCTGATAATAGCGAGCAATCCACCAATTCTGGCATTTGACCTGCTTTCTATCTATATGCTCCTCGTAATAACTTTTCCCGGTATAAACTCCAAAAGTATATCCTCGACTTTCTACAACCTGCTGTGCTGCATTAATAATCTCGGCGATCTTTGTCTTATTTAAGGCTGCCTGGGCTTTGTCCTCCAGGTCAAACCACACGCCATAGACAAAATGGGTTTTATCTATCTTATCTAAGATATCGCAGACCAACTTCATGTCACTTTTAGCTTTTGTGACTGTAGTTGCGTAGGAATAATTATATACTCCCCACGCAAGCCCATTTTCATTGCAGGCCTGATAATTTCTGTTGAAACCGTTATCGATCTTTAAATCTTTGCGAATAATCTTTAAGATAGCTCCCTGACATCCGTATGCCTTTGCCTTCTCCCAGTCAACTTTTCCATTATATGAAGATACATCAATCAGTTTTCTCATGTCTATTCCTCCTCTTTCGGTAGCTCATCTGTCATATCATCTAAAAATTTCTGTATATACTCTCTTACTCGTTCCGGAACTGGTAATCCGCAAAGTGTCATATTTTTCAAGATACTAACTGCCTCATATAGTACAAACAATAGGCAGAAAAATTCGCACACTCCCATTTTCTGAATGCCCAGCAGTTGAATATATTTGTCCGGAACCATAAACAAAACATTGATATGCATGATGATATCTACCAACATCAACAGGCCTACACTGAGTAACATGGCTACTTTACGGATTGCTCCATCGATGCCAACACAACTATTAAACTTATGCTCTTTAATTGCTCGGAGCACCCCCAATGTTGTATCTAGGAATACTGCAATCAACAAAATCTCAAAAAATGAATTTCCTGCTAACAATTTAAAAACTTCATGTAACATAATTTTTTCCTCCTATTTTACGATAACTATTCCTCTGTACTTTTCGTTCGTACACTTTTTCTTGTTTTCTTTTTCGACTGTCGTTACGTTTTTCCTTCCGTCAGAAAAACGCCATACCTTATCCGTCCTATTGTCTTTAAGCAAAACAACTGTGTGGATGGGCGAGCCTTCTTCAAACAAGACCATGTACCCTCTCTCCAATTTTGCTTCCAGCTGAGCATCCGTCAGCGATTTATAGTAAATCGCCGGTTTCCCTGGACAAATAGAATTAATACCTTTGCAAACTTCTGTGAGTGGATACTTTGCTCCGCATTTCAATTTTCTTCTGCAATATGCCAAACACTGTTGCATATTTTTCTTAATACCCTTGTAGCGCAAAGCCATGTAAAACGCTACGAGACTGCATCCATGTGTGCGGATAAAATCGCTCTTAAAATCATATTGTGAAGGAACCGGAATGACCCGGCCATTGTCCAGGACAATTTTCCAAGGAAACTTTTTCTTACTCTTTTTGTTTTTATTTCTCCTTATTCTCATTTTTTCTCACCTCCTTGAGAATAAAAAAATACACAACAGTATTAAAAAATACCATTGTGTATCATATAGAATGTGTTATTATCGATTTATAACCTTTCGTTTAGGTTATTGTTCTCATACTTTAGCAGTTCCTAATGGAGCTGCTATTCCTTTTTACAAGTGTTTTTCCTGGATGAATTTCTTAATTCCATTAATGTGATCAATCAATTCACTGTCTACTGCCACGAAATTCCCTTTATTATTCTGGCTTGTGATATTGCCGTTTTCATTGATTTCTGAGTATGTGTATGCGATTCTATCACCTTCTCCTGTTGTTAAATGTGTGAATGATGTTAATTTTTTCATCAAGCCACCTCCAATTCTTTATAAAACTTTTCTACCATTTCTGCTGCTTCCGATGCATAATCTATATCGTCATATTCTTCTGCATCCTTATCAAATATTTCTAATCGCTCTGTTTCGTAATCTTTTTGACGTGCTTTTATTTCCCAGGCAAACTTTAAGCCGGGCGTTCCACTAATTTCAAAATAATTATTATTTTTTTCTTTAACCCAGACATCCCCTTTTCCTTCTTTCTGCAAGAAAACTTGGTATTCGATATCTGTTACTATTGTTTCAGAAAAAATATCATCAATCATGATAATACATTTGCCGCTTTCATCTAAAGTAGCTTCTCCCACATCTCCAAATACAGGAGATGGCATTTCATAGCAGTACAGACTGCGGACGGCATAGTTATCTGTGTTCACTACTCGATTTTTGGTTCCATATACAGCTAATTTTCCTGTTTCAATTCCCGCAAAATACGCATCTTTATTACTCGATATCTTGCCTTTTATTAAAATTCCATCCGGTGCCGTTATTCTTAAAATTGTTTGTGGAAGAATTTCTATTTCTTTTCCGCCCGCTCCACTTATCAATGATGGGCCAATATCTGATTTCGCATCAAAAAAAGCAATTTCACGTCCATCGAACGCTCCTATTCTTTTTCCCGTTTCTGTATCATAAAAAGTCTGATATCCTTCTCCTGATATCGAGGTGGTTAGTGTAAATTCTTCGCTTCCTGCATATTTTTTAAAAAAAGCAATTGATGAACTACCATTATTAGAAAGGAGCTGCGTCTTAGTTCCATAATTTCCTTGATAGGTTTCCGTCTCAATGCCTTTTTCATTTACCTTCCATCCGCCGATTGTTGCACTCTTCGTTTCCATGCTTCCATCAGTATTGATTTTAAAGTAATTATTTGCCGTTACTAATCCTTCGAGCTTAATTAAGCTACTCTTGATTGAAATGCCTTCTGTAGACATATTAATTTGACTGATGAGACTTTTTTTATCTGCCTTATTAGACCACTCTGCACTACTTTTTACTGTGGCAATAATGGCGGAATCAGTTATCTTAGCGGATGCTTCGTTTCTCCAGGATTCGAGACTAGCTATTTTATTATCATACGTTTTTGACACAGACAGAGAAATTTCATCTTTGGCCGCACTGATCGCCGCGTTCATTGTCTCTGTTGTGCTATAATTATTGTTTAGCCTCGCACTGACCTGAGTTATATTGGCTGATAATCCATCTACTGATGTCTTGTATGTTGCGAGTTTGCTGTCCATTGCTGTATACTGGTCACGCACAGAATCGTATTTTGTTGTAAGGTCTGTATACTGCTGAACAATCCCAGAAACACTCATGTCCAGCTTGCCCAGTTTGCTATACATCGTGGTTTCGTTATTTTGTAATTCTACAATCTCGCTATCGCTGATAATTGCTGATATATTTCCCTTTGTTACACTGACTGCTGTTTCTATTGCGTGAAACCGTTTTATCATTGCCTCTTTTGCAAAAATATTTATTTCTTTTTGTAATCTCATATCTTTCCTCCTTTCTGTTTTTTTGTGAATGAAATAGTAATCTCTTAAAGTCCGAAAATATCTCAGATTTTGATTTAAAATACACGAATGAAAATTTGAGAATTTTGTACGGATTAATAAACGGTACTGCATATATATCATTCGATATATTTTGGATTCGTATACAATTTCGTTCAAACCTTGATAATACTTTTATACGTACAGTATATGGCGATAGCCCAATTGAAGAATGGACACAAATAAAATAGTAATCTGTTTATAGGCAAAAAAATGAAGATATCAGTAAATAAATCCGTTGCAATAACATACGAAAGATATAATACTATAAGTCTCATTGCTATTAGAAAGGGGCTATATTTATTTTCGAATGGGTATCTTACTACACTATCAAAAGATTCCGAAATATCTATATCTATTTCTGATGATTATTTAACACTCACATTTGCAAATAACAGTGCTGAATACTTATACGGAATGCTGATACTTACAGATTTGATTCCAACCATTTCCTTCGTATAAAATAGTAATAGATTTTCAATCTACGGAAAACAAGTATCTGACTTAGATAATCCACCAGCTGCATTTATTTTAAATACGGATATAAATCCTAAAGGGCTTCCTGAATTGGACGGCAATGGGTGTTGCGTTATACAACATAACCCTGGTAGTGAAACATATACCGCACAATTGGCTTTTTCGTTCGGCTGTGAAAAAATAGCAATAAGGACGAAAAAGGCTGATTCTTGGAGTGCTTGGAAATATTTTTCAGCTCAATAAAATAGTAAGACAAAAATAAGTGTAATATCCCCTAAAGTATTTGAAAGTGGGGAGAAAACCCGTTCATATAAGCTGTCTCCTCTTGTTTTGGATCAGAGCATTTTGTGCATATGCAGAAGCGAGGTGTATTTAATTACATTAGGACAACGAGGAAACAGTTTCAATACTTGCTATATTAAAAAAATACTCGATGCACCAAATATAACAGATGCAACTGTAAAACTTGATGAAGAAAGAAGAAGCATCATCTTCACTTGTGACACTTATGAAAATCCTGTTTTTGTAGGAAAATTCCCATTTAATATAATTGTGAACAAAGCACTTTTTGTGGCAAAATTAAGCCATAGGAGGTGCTTTTTATGACAGAAATTGAGAAGATTCAGAGCAAAATATTGATGAGAATGCAGGAAGTTTTGGACAACGAGCAATTACAGAAGTTGGAGAACGTATTAGTTCTGGAATTTCATAATATTGAAGTGAAACAGGAATGTACAGATCTAGTAACATCAGAGCGGCATTGGGAGAAAATACTTCGAACATTCTTGGCCAGCAAAAGGATTGAGAATTGCAGTGAAGGAACGCTGAAAAGCTATAATGATTGTGTAACACGACTGATAACATCATTAAACAAGAGACTACAGGACATCACAACGAACGATATACGGTATTATCTTGCGATGTATCAAGAAACAAGGAAAATATCTATGAGCTACTTAGATACGATTAGGAGATATCTGAGTAGTTTTTTCGCGTGGGTATCTGATGAGGGATACATACAGAAAAATCCAATGAGACGCTTGAAGAAGATAAAAGTGCCGCAGGTAATTAAAAAACCCTTTACGGCCGCAGAGATGGAGCATTTACGATGCAGCGCAGAATGTCAAAGAGATATAGCAATCATGGAATTTTTATATAGTACGGCAGCGAGAATAGGAGAGGTGATACGGTTAGATAGGAAGGATATAGATTGGAGCAATAAAGAGGTAATTATATATGGAGAAAAAGGAAAGAAAGAGAGAAAAGTGTATCTGACGGATGAGTGTGCATATCATCTAAAAAAATATCTGTTTGCAAGAACAGACATGAATCCGGCTTTGTTCGTGAGCAACAAGCAGCCACACAGCCGCCTTGGGAAACAAGCGATACAATCAATGCTGAGGACACTGGGAAAGAAAACGGGAATCCATGCTCATCCACACAAATTCCGGCGGACATTGCTGACAGATGCCGGAAACAGAGGAATTCCCCTGCAAGAAATCCAAGCCTACGCGGGCCATCAGAAACCTGATACGACCATGTTATATGTCACTGTCAGCGAAGAGAATGTGAAGGCATCTTTTAGACGTTATATAGCTTGACGAGGAGATTTTATATGATTTTTTTAAACCGGCAGGAGTGGCGGTTTATTTTGCGTGTGCAGAAAAATAAAATATCGGGATAAAAAGGAAGAGAATAAGAAAAAATGATTTTTATACTAAATGGGAAGAGGGAAATCATTCCATCTTTGTTAAGGTAGAAAGTAGTAATAACAAATGAGTAGAATCATCAATCGTCATTTCTAAGCCGCTTGGATATTTCCCGTCATCATCGTGCCAGCCCAATTGCAAGCGTTGACCAACTCTTGAGGTCTTACTATTTCATAATTTGATTACGAAAATTCTAAGCCATACAGTAGGCGTACATTTTAATACATTTTCTTTCAAGCTTAGTGTTGCTTGAGGGATTTCTGATTTAATGTTCAGCACACCTCCTTTAGTGCTGCTTGATGATCTGCTAACAACCACGGAGAAACCAATGTTCTTAACATTATCCGTATCAATTCCAGCATAACAAACTAGATATATACTTGCATTGTCTAATGTAAGTGAAAATTCTTTTGCCGGATTGATAATTTCGTATTTTGCATATGAGACCTTATTACTATTTAATTCATTAAGCGCTTGCAAAAGTGTCTTGTTTCCCTGGTCAAGTGCGAAGTTTTTTGATGCTATTTTTCCCAGTATCGCATCCGCCAGCTTGTCGTAGTCAATCAGCTTCTCTTCCGTTGCTCCGACCAGGAGGAGCTGGTCCGAGGATTCTGGTGTTGTTACCGCTGGTAATGCTGTTATATTCTGATCTGCCATATTAATTCTCCTTCCAAATTGTTATGTGATTTCCGGATCTGGTTGTAAGCTGTTTTCCAGATCTTGTCGTAAGGTTCAAAGTGTCATATGTAGCGAATGTTCCTACGCATACGCCGCCGAACTCATAGTCTGAGTTGTTGACCGTGATGCTGTATCCATATCCGAGATAGGTTTCTCCGGATTCTGTTTTTCTGCTCCAGATGAACCATCTGGCCGGGTATGTTTTTGTAACATCCGTTCCGTTCTTGTACACGACTGCATTCAGGGTAGTTGTGCCGTCTTCGTTATCATGGTATTTCACATTATAGAGCAACGTGTTATTTACCAGGCCATGCAAATCTGTCGTTGTCTCGGACAATTCTGCCCTTAGCCCCGCCATGCTCGTTTCTATATTCGTGACATTCTGATTCGTGGTTACAATGGCTTCTTTTGCTTCATCTGCTGTATCTTGAGCCTTTTTGATATCTTCAGCCAGTCCTTCTGCATCTGCGATAACAATCACTGTCTGTGTGTCTAACTCTGCCCCTCCTGCAGAAAGAAGAGTGCATCTGATAGCTTTTACGCTCGTGCTTGATGGTGTATAGATTTCCTGTATCTCATCATCTGCGGAAACATATTTGTTTGTGTAGGTTGCCCCGTCTTCCGTTTCTTGGATACGGTACCTTCCAGAATAACTCCTAACCAAGCCATTATCGTTCTGTGTCGCTGAAAAAGTGATAGATGCCGGTATCAGCGTCTTTCCGTCTTTCTGTTTCCGGATGACAAGCGTGGAGCAATGCAAATCATAAGACAAACCGATCTTTCCGTCCTTCGCCTTGCTGATGCTGAAACGTTTCCGGATATGTGCTCCGCCGGACTGTACGAGGATATATTTCCCGGATCTGGTTGTAAGTCTTAAACCCTTTCGTGTAGTCAGATATCGGTCTCCTGTGCCGTACAGCGCATCAATGTCAACATATCCGTTGTCGGTACTCATGGCTGTAACATAGTATGTCCTGCTTGCATTGTCCCAGTGTCCGGTTATACCTGCAGATGCAGCCACCGAAAATACGCTATCGTCAGACACATCTGTGTCCCCAAGATATACCGTCATCTTCGAGGAGCAATCGCTATAATCCCCGCCTGAGCCATCTGTGTTTGTATGGACCACATGTGCATCGTTATCTAACACTGCTCCGATGGCGTCCAGTGTAGAGATTCCGGATAACACAGATAATGCCTGCTGTGCAGTCTTTGCTGCTGCCCCAGCCGTCTCGCTTGCCGCGTCTGCTTTACTGGCCGCTGAGGAAGCCGTCGAGCGGATTTCCGTGACATTTGTATCCAGCCTGCTGTATATCTGATTCAGGGACTGATTCTGGTCATCAAACCAGATACGGCTGCTCTTGATAGTCTGCGAGCTGTCATTGATTGCTGACACCACGGAAGGGATATCTAGCTTGGAACCGGCGATGGCTGCATTGTCCGCCACCATCTTATTGACGATCAAGCCGTCAGCTATCGCATCAGGCTTAACACCTGTTGCATCGATCAGGATGCCTTTCCCGGTCTTGTCAAACAGGGAAAATGTGAAATTTCCATTCGCATCTCTACCGGCCTGCATCCGGACTGTGCCATCTGTATCAGACCACTGCTGTGTTGCTCCTTGGATGCGGATGCCGCCATCATCCGAAGCTATCAGGAATTTGTTTGTACTTATCGTACCAGCAAGAAGGTCACCTATCGATACGGATTGCATTACGGCAGTTCTGATCAGTGCGGAGTCAATGACTGCGTTTTGAGATGTCAGGTGGATGTTCTGCAAGTCTCCTACGCCTGCGGAGCCAGATAGTAGGACCTTAATGGCACCATAATCATTATCCAATACTCCAATCTTAGCATTTACAGCTTCAAAATTCGTAGTGGTCAGATTTTTGAATGTTCCCAACTCTCCATTAATCTCTTGGACATTTTCTTTCATTACGTCCAGATTTTTGATCGTAGCATATGTGATATTTGCGGTATCTACATCCAATTTATTGACCAGCGCCCGGTCAATCATGACAAGTTGTGCGTAACACCGCTCCATCCCTTTTGTGGTTGGCCCCTTATAGCTATCATTTGTCTCTTCTTCTGACAATCCGGCCGCTTCAATGGTGTAAGTTAATCCTCCGTCATACTCCCACTCCAATTTCATCACAGGTACTTTATATGATTCTCCACTTAAATCTTCCACCGTGATGATGTCCCACACGTCAATGCGTGGGTCGCCAAGCATTTTTAACGTTCCTGGCATATATGAGAATGTCTTTAATTTCTGAAAAACGCTGTCGAGTACACTCTGTGGCATAAACGGATTCGAGAAGCTTACCGTTCTTGCTCCGGATCCGGACGAAATCGAAATACTATTCCCATCTTCGTCCTGTCCTGTATAACAAGTCAATTTATCTACCGTAAACAAATAATCATTATGTTCGAAGTTATCCCAGTAGCGCCTTGTACCTACCGTGTATGCATTGTCTTCGTAGGTGTGTATCTCGATCTGTCCCTGGCGGTTACATATCGCAAAACCTCCATACATCTGAGCAACATAGGACAATACTTCCCGACAGGTATACCCTTTTGGAACTGACATCGAAACAGACGAAAGCCCCGATGTGACTACCGGGACTCTTGTTATTTCTTCAACCTTTTTTAATACCGAAATGGTGTCGGTTGCTGTACCATCCATGGAAAATGTTCGTTCTGTCTGCGCCATCCGGTCATAAGCAGTGAACTCTATCTGTTCTTCGTTTTTGGATGGTTTTCCAGCTGTGAAGTAGCCAATAGGAATCCATTCCGTAAGGCCGTCAATGTCTAATCCTACCTGCAGGTGCATCTCTCTTCCCTCAATTGCGCCGGCGCAACTCATTACTATTGTGACATATTGTGAGACGGTAGAACCGAGAGAAAAATCATCTTCTACTTCGGAACCGCCGGTAAATTTAACACTCTTTATGTTCTCAATCGTCACATCATCACAAGTAAGCAGGCATTTAAATGTTCTGGAATCCTGCTGTATCAAATTGTCGAAGGCTTTTGTGGACTGATACACAGGACCACCTCCTATTTAATCATGACACAAAGTGTATCTAAGTCAGCAAGCGTTAAAGCATCATAACGGGAATCATCGCATTTTTCGATATCTTTCTCTGAGATTGTATGAAGATTCACTTCCGTATCGATACCGAGAAGTTCTTCTAAATCTTTATTAAATCTCTGTGTATCTTTAAATACATAGCTATTATCTTTAACAACCGGCTTTCCTTCACTGTCTTTCTCTGTATGTTCCTCAATAATTTTCTCGCGAGCGACATTATAAGCTTCTGCGGCTTCAGAAAGAATAATAATATTACGATTAATCGCATATCCGATTTTAACCGGGAGTTTCTTTGCTCTTAATACTGCACATCCATTAATAAAATTAACGATATCTCTATTTTTCAGTTTCATTTACAGTCCCTCCTATAGTCTCCCTCTGGTCCTCAATCTGCCAGAGCATCTCGTCAAATGCCGCCATATCTTTGCGGCATTCTGTTTTATTTGCTTCGTATAACTCTTTGTTCTGAATATTCTTGCTGCTGTTGCTCTTTCCGCTTTCCGGAATCTGTGCAGTCATGTAAACTGCTGTTTCCCCATTGATTACGGAGCTATAATTTAATGATGTTGATTTTGTTCCTTTTAACATAATGGCCTCCTCTTATTTTTCTATCAGGTCCACCGCTACTCCTTGGTATGTTTTCACACCCTTATAATAACTATAGATAGGATAGGTTGGCGACCCTGCATAGAATCGTTTTGTTACTCTGGAATTTGTGCCGGGATCCGTAAATGTAACATTGAAAAACGCTGGTTTTATCGCTTTGTCTATCACTGTAGCTTGTTGTCTCGTCAAGGGTGGCCAGGAGCATTTTAGGGTATATTTTGTAGCGATAACATCTCCTATCATCTCTCCGTTAGCCGCCCTTCCGGTATTTTTAGACCAGATTTTTTCTTTTGTGACCGTAAGTCCGCTTAACTTTAAGGTGGGCATTGCCACGCCACCAATAATCAGTTCGTCACTCATCTGCCCACCTCCTAACTAAATACCGGTTTTCCAGTTGATTTTTGGTACTGTTGTCCTTCTTTTCGAACGACTTTGAATAACTTTTTCGAATCACCTTCCAGATAGATATGTACATCTGTATTTTGATTCTTATCACCACCAAAGCTTTCCAGGGCATTCACCATAGCTTCAAATACTCCAGCCCGTATAGCATCTACAATCTGGTTATTATTTGCTACTGCATTTTTGTTTCCGATTCGTCCAACCATCTCTGGACCACGTTCGCGGGCAACAAACATCTCTCCCGCATCGGGAAGACCCCCTTTTGCATACCAGTTAAGAGAAAATGAAGGGGTTGAAAAGCTTAGGTTGCCCAGATTATGCCTATTCCATGTTGTTGAAATGTGTGGTAACTTAATTTTTACAGAAGCAAAGCCATCTGCAAAGTTCTGGATCGCATTCTTTCCGGTTTTATACAGGTTTGGGATTGCCTCTGAGATTTTCGAAGGAAGATTTGACAAAGTGTTGTTCATTGTCTTCCAGTTATTGTCCAGACCATTTTTTAATCCAGTAATAACCTCTTTGCCGCGGGAAGTTACCTTACCTTTCACATCTCCTATCTTTTCATAAATCTCATTTTTAATCTTTGCTGCATGATCCAGTAAGTTTGTTTTCTTTACTGCATTCCAGCCGTTCTTGATTCCTGTGATTGCATCTTTTCCCTTGCCTACTAGCCATTCTCTAGCATTTCCAAGTTTTTCTTTAAATTCACCTGGGAGCTTTGCTATCCACGAAAGGACATCTTTTATTTTATCCTTAAGGCCTTTCAGAAGTCCGCTAATAATATGAGTGCCCTGTTCTGCCATAACTGTTGATGGAGAATGTATGCCGAAGGCTGTTTTAAATGCATCAATAATTGGCTTGAAAATATTGTCTTTGACCCATTTTGCAATATTTTTCATTCCATCTTTGATTCCTTTTAGGATTCCGAGAGGAATATTTCCGCCGCACTCTTCTATTTTCTTTTTGAAATATTTTTGTGCGTTTTTAGCAGCATCTCCAATAAGTTTTCCTAAGAGACCTGCAAGTCCTGCAAGAGCTGATGCAAGAGCTGTGCAGAGAAGCTTGTAGATTCTCGTTGCAATTCCAAGCCAATCGATATTCTCAAGGAAAGTTGCGATATCTTTTCCGACATTGCCCCATTTCACATTTTCAATCGCGGTTATTGCAAAATCTAGTATTCCCTTGATTCCATTTGAAAGTGATTTTCCAGCTTTTGCCCAGTCAAATGTATCAAACAGTCCGTTTATTGCATCCGCAAGGGCTTTCCCGGCTTTCTTCCACTTGAAGTTCGTAACTGCCGTGTATACTGCTTCCAGGGCTGTATTCAAGCCATTGCCAATGGTCTTTCCTACAAGATTCCATTTCGTTGTCTTGATAAAGGTGTTGATTGATGTGACAATGCCTCCTACAACATTTCGGACTGTTTCCTGAATCAGATCCCAGTCAAGCCCCTCCATTGCGCCGTTGATGCCGTCACCAACCGCTTTTCCAAGAGAGTCCCAGTGAAAATTCTTTGCAAAAGTATTAGCAAAACTAAATGCTGTATTGAGTCCTTGAGAGATTGTATTTCCTACTAATCCCCAGTCTACTGTCTCGATAAAGCCATTTAGGAAGGTTGCAATACTTTTTGCTATCTTGTTGCACGTCTTCTTGATTCTATCCCATGGAATGCTCTCTAAGGCTTCATTGATTTTCTTTCCGACCATCTGGCCGATTTTCGTAAAGTCTCCTTGTGCCCAGGCATCTTTTAACATTTTGGCTAAGTTTTTATATTTGTTCGGGATTTTCACCGTTTCAAACATATCATTTGGACTTAAACCGCCGCTACCAGATGAATTAGAAGAATTTTTATCATCTAGTTTGTTGATCTCATCAAATCCCATAAGGGTTCGTTGCAAATTTTTCGCCTTTTTCGAGCTCTTATCAAGGCTTGCTGCATAATCCTGATTGACTTTCTTCGCCTTGACAAAAGTAGTCTGTCCAGCCAAACTTGCTGTGAGCTGTCCAAACGCATTCACTACTGTGATAATCTTTTGGATTAGCGCATTTAATACCGGTGTTATCACCGTAAGGATTGGGGCAAATGCAGTGGCCAGAGAATTTTTAAGCTGCGCAAGTGACGACATCAACAATGAGAGGTCCGCATTTGTCTGTTTACTGTACTTAGACAGATTCTGCATTCCTTCCTTTGCGCCGCTTAATGCTCCCTGTATGATAAAGCTTGCGAACATAAATCTCGCCGTCATGCCAAGCGTACTTAATATGCCTCTTAATCCTCTTCCTGACTGTCCCATTCCATTCATGGACTTTCTGGTCCTTCCTATAATAGGAATGCCAGATGTGAACTTTTGAATCAGTGCAGCAAAAACTCCGGAAGTTCTTTTAATGGCTGTTGAAACACGTTGAAATACAGAGCTTGTTCCAGAAATAATTTTCTTCAATCCACCCCATCCTTTAGAACCTACATAAGCCGTATTGCTTAACACTTTCCCTAAGACAGGGATTCTTTTTATCGTATTATTTACCGACGAAGTGATCTCTCTCATCTTTGCCGGGATCTGTTTTAAAGAATACGATGCTGTAGCTCCTGCTGTCTCAAGTCCGCTACCGCTGCTTAATTTGCCGGAAGTCACACTCTGGACATCCTGCCCTCTTGCAATCATGACAGCTCTGTCCGAATTATATCTTGATGCTTGTTTTTTTGTACCTGCTATCTGCGCATCAATCGCAGTTGTGTCTTCTCTTCTGGCTTGTAAATCCCTTTTCTTTTGTTGCATTTTTTCTAGAGATTTATTTGTCCGGTCGATATCATCTTTTATTCTCAGATAGTCATCTGTATAGACTTTTATTCCCGCCGCAAGCTGGGCTTCTTTGACATAATCTTTCATAGATTCTTTAAGTTCTCCAGCTCTCATATCTGTTACCATAGATTTGATTCTTTTTCCAATCTGCTTCCATGGGGCAACTGCTTGATTCCCAATAGTGCTCTTAGAACTAATGCCATTCATCGCCTTCTTAATCGCTTCAGAAGCTCTCTTGGCTTCCACTTCACTCTGGCTCATCTCTCTTTTAAAAGGCTTCGAGTCTCCCTCTATCGTAACCTTTAATTTTGCAAGATCTTCGCTCACGTTTCCACCTCCTTCCTTTCAAAAGTAAAAGCCAGGATCACTCCCGGCTTTCAAATTGTGCGATACGTTTTTGCCAAGCTTCTTTATACCGCTCTAATTCTTCCTGTTTTCTTCTTTCATCGTCTGATTCTTTTTCTTTTGCAAATAGTTCAGGGTAATAATCCCAGGCTTTCAGTATCTGTCCCTCTTCAGAAAAAGCAGCAGTCAAATTACCGACAATCGTTTCTGCCAAGATGAAATTATCCCATATTGCCTGTTTTCTTTTTTCTTTTTCTCTTTTGTAATATGCCTCTAAACAATCAATGATTTCATTCAGAGATAAGTTCCAGAAGCGTTCTGGACTGAGGCCTGCATATAGTGCCTCTGGATAAAGATACATAAGATACTCTGTTGTGGTGGTTATTTCATCTCTTCCATGATGTCCTCCGCCTGTTCCGCCGGGAAAAAACCCGAAACAACCAGTGTAGGGATAATAATTTTCGTATAAAGGCTGAGTTGGTCTCCGCCCTCTTCCGTCCAGACATCATATAACTTTTTGATCTTTGCATAGCTCATGTTATGCTCCCAGTTCTCCATCGCCGCCTGAATGATCGTCAGCATAACAGAAAGGGGTGGGATTTCATCAATCATATTTATAATGTTTTGATGATATTTATTCTCTACTCTTTCAACAGAGCCCGCCTGTAGTTTTAACTTGTAGTCTCTGCCTGCTACTGTCCAGTAATGAAAAGGCTTTCTCTTCTTTTCAATCTCTACTACTTTTTCTTCTGTTTCATTTACTTCATCTAATCCGCCAAGATTTTCGTTCATCTTCTACCTCCTATGCTGGGTCTGTACGTTTGATTGACTGTACAGCGATAGTAGCTTCAAATTCGATTACGCCGTTAACTCCACCGCCAGTACGTTTTACCGCTACCTGTCCTGTAAATTCTGTTATTGTCTTGTCTGGAAGTGTTTCCTGAAAAGTCAATACTGTTCCCTTATCCGCTGCCGCGCTTAAAACTCTGTACGGAGATTCTGCTTTGGTATTATCATACTTAAACTTGTACTTCATATCCGATAAATCCCCAATTCCCTTTTCATATACTTTATGGGAATCCGTTAAGCAGGTATTATCTACTTTTTCAATATCTTCTCCCATTTCCGGGATTTCTTTTAATCCAGGAAGGTCCGTGAAAGGAGATTCGCTTTCTCCCGTTTTGTAACCTAACTTTGTTCCATTTGCTAACATATATTCGCCTCCTTAATTGTTCCAATATACGAGATCAGAATCCATGTCAATGATCCCCTCGTACCTCATCTGTTTATGTTTAAGACCTGAAGGGTCCGGCACATCCATACAGGCCGTTCGGACTAATCCGAGTGTTGCGACTTCTCTATCTACCTGCATTGCTGTTTCGGACGTACTCTTGTTATGCCAGATGTCAATGCGGTATCTGACTTTTGCTTTGTCTTCTTTGTTATCTGTACGCTCAAAGACGCTGTTATCCTCCTCGGTGTACTGGATTACCGGGAATTGTGCCCAGTTTGCAGGGTAAACGTCTGTGACGTTATCTGTCACTTTGCACAGTGCGGCGTAAATCTGGTCTTTTACATTCTTCATCTATTTTCCTTTCATTTCTGCCTTGAATTCTGTTTTAAATGCGCTCAATACTTCTTTTTCATTGTCTTTTAAGGCTGGATACATAAAAGGATAAGCAGTATTACCAGTACACTGATAAAACCGTCCCTCTGGGGTGTCTATGTAAAACCAATGGTATTTTTCTGCCACCCTCCTATCTATCTGGCTCTCGTGGATCCACCATGGGGACATCTTATAGGCTGGAGAGATGTCCGGAGAAATCCCCGCATGATGCTCTTGTCCCTTTTTACCGGTGCCAAATTCAACGTACGGGGCATAGGCTTTATTTGTGTAACATATGCCCTGTACAGTGTCACCGTTTTGCCTTATTTCTGTGTGGATACTCTGTCTAAGTTCCCCAGTGTCTTCATGGCAATTTAGGACCGCTGCTGACCTTACTATCTCAATCGCCTGTGCTGTTGCCTGTGTAATGTTCGTTCGTGCAAGTTCCCTTAGCTTTCTACTGAGTTCTTCCATTCCTTCTACTGGCATAGGCTTTCCACCTCCAGCGTAAGAAAACGATATGGTTTGATTGCTACGATCTTATAATCCGGTTCAGCATTTTGACCAACGAATAAACAGATTCCATCCAACTCGGTTATATCAGCACCATTATCCAAGATATAGTGCACTTTTCCGTCCTCGTCAGACTGAATATTATATTCTCCATCAATTTTTATATTCTGGATATATCCCAATCTCTGCCCATACTGTTGTGCCTGCACCTTACCGGATGCCGGCCAGTATTCTCCCCGGAAAGTAGAAGAGGGACCGTATCTTTCTGAGACACAACCTTCTTTGTCCTTCTCTATGATTTTTTTGCGATGGTAATGCGTTTGCAGTCTAGTTTCCCGAAGTCTCATATGTCTTTCCTCCCACGCGGGCCAGGCGATAACGGTTCAAGATGTCATAGATCTGTTTCAACGTATCATCAAAGCTATATGACTCTCCTCCCTCGCTCCTGGACTTTTCTCCTTCCGTTCCCCGCCTGTTATATGCAACCAGTGCGAGATCCCGCACCGGTTTCTTTAACTGAGGAATCATATTTTTTCTATTTGTATATGAAAGGACAGTTTCTCTTGCATCTTCCAAAAGGATTTCTAACAGGGGTTCATCTGCACATCCGGTAAGGGTTTTTAGGATTTCTACATCTTCCGGCACGCTATCCCTCCTTTAAGACATCAATGAGCTGCTGCTTGTTTAAAGAGCTCGTCCCCTCTAATCCCTTGGTCTTTGCAAGTTCTCTTAATTCCTGTACAGTAAGTTCTTCTAAGTTCTGTGTACTTTCTGAAACGTCCTTTTCTGTATCAGAAAAAACTTTTTTTGTTTCTAATTCAGAATATCCTTTGCTTATCCACTTCTGGATATCTTGACCTTCCGCTTCTCTTTCCACGTTTTTTCTGATCAGTCTCATCCTTCCGCCTCCTGAACGCTTAAATAAATAGAATCCAGCTTATTATCCAGAACCCAGATGTCATGGAAACGTCTGTAATCCATCTGCCATGCGTTCAATTTCTGGTTTATTGTCGGGTCAAAGATACGCATGATATCCTGTTTTGTTACCGCAATCGGTGTAGTTACCGGGCAAATGAAGAAATTTAAGTTCTTTGCAGATGTGCCTTTCTCGTATCCACCCTTTTCCTGTCCAGAAGTTTTTCCATCATTTAACTTAATTGTGCTATACATACGGTTTGAAGGTGTCCCGATAATCGGAACTCTATCTACGGATGGCACCTCTGTCTGGATACCTCCCTTAGAAAATGTTGTCACTCTGATTTTATCTGAAAGCTCCAGTTCTAATTCCATGATGAAATCTTCTGTTGCCTGGCAGATTAACGGTCCGTTATAGCCGTTTTCTCTTATCGCCTTGATCCCCTCTTTAATCTTACGGAGTGCAGAAGTTCCTGTTGCTCCTGGTGTGTAACCTTTGCCAATCATGCCCGCTTTATTAGCGGTAAGCGCTTCTGTTGCAATCTTGGAGATGCGGTATGCATCAATTTCTGGAACCACCTGTGTGCGCTGAAATTCTCCCATTGCCGCTCCTGCTGTCGGGATAAAATTTGATTCGTTAATATCCATTGGGTCTAACTGGAATAAACGACCACGATCCTGCGTCATTTTTCTTGTTTCATACTCCAGTGTAACGGAGCCGCGCTGGTATCCAGCCTCACGGTCATAGTCGCCCATTCCCTGAACATTCATTTTGGGAATCTTAACCTCCGCTCCTCCGTTATAGATCACCTGTCCAGCATTGGCATCCATCCAGCCAGTAGTTGCTTCCCGGACAGCGATCTTGTCGAGCTGTGTCATAAATAAAGTTGCCGTTGCTAATGTATTGATCGCCATATATATTCACTCTCCTTTTTAGTTATAAATACCCATCATCGCATTGTAAACCTGCTTTTCAAGGTTATCCTGTCCACCTGTCTCTGTTGCTTTCTTTGGCGGCTTATCGCCTTTTAATTTTTCATCGACTGCAGCTTCTACTGCCTTCTGGAAGGCATCTTTTACCGTCTGCATTGACTTTTTGCAAGAATCTGCGTCCGTATAATCAAGAACCTCTGCAAGTTCTACCGGGAGACCATCACCTGTTAAAGTGTTCTTGGCTTCCGCCATCAACTCCGCTCTGGCCACTTTTCTTTCTCTTTCTGAAAGTTCCTTGTCCTTCTTGTTCTGCATATACGTCTTCTGTTCGTCCTTTGTCATTTTAGCCAGCTTTTCTGCTTCGGAAAGCTTGTCATCCGCCAGTGCCTGCCACTTCTCCTGAGCGTTTGTTACCGCCGTATTAACCGCTTTCCGAACCCGTCTGTCAAACTCTGCCTGATTCCCTTCCTCTGCTAAAAAGTCGTCAAAAGAAACTGGTTCCGTTCTGGCTCCGTTATCGTCCCCACCCTCGGGTCCGCCACCGTTTCCTCCTGGATCAGCAAAAAACTGTAATCTCATTTTCATTTTGTGTTCGTGTTTAAATTCTTTCATTGTTCTTCCTTTCCGCCCAGCCAATTCACACTCGTGCCCAGGCCATTCAGTTTTGAAGTTGCCCGTTTCTTTAACGTCTGACGGAAAAAGACATAAAAATAAGACGCTTCACCCTGCGTCTTTTAGGGAGATATCTGGATCACCTCCTACTTCTTGTTTGTAATTGTAAACGGTACAATAGATTCTGGAATATAATTCACTTCGTACTTATATTTGTTTACCTTTGCACCTCCTAAATCTTCAATCACATACATAGAGTCCCTGTTTAAACCAATAATCTGTTTCTTGTAAGTCCCGTCTTCCATTTCGCAGATTAAGCTGATTTTCTTGCTATCGGAAGCATCTAAGGAAAAGGCTCCGACAAGTTCAAATTCCACTTTGTCTGTTCTTGTGTTGATAACTGCAAATCTTCTTAAGACATTGAAGTTATCCGCTTCCTGTGAGACGTTATTGGATACCTGACTTGCTTCTGTACACCCCACTAATGCTCCTGCAGCTAACATTACTGCTGTTACTGCTGCTAAAATCTTCTTTCTCATTTTTACGTTTCCTTTCCTTCTTTGATAATCTCCACCATACCTTCTTTTACAAGGTGTTCAGCACGTTCTTTACTTGCTTCAAAGACTTCGTCTTTTTCTTTGATCTTGTTTAATACAACATCGTTGTATCGTTTAATGACTTTAACTTTCATCACTTGTTCCCCTTATTGCTGCTTCTATAAATATCTCTACTATATTTTTGCATAAATTCCATACAGAATAAACGTAAGCCATAATTAATTCCAAACAGAATATGTCTGGCTCCTTAATAAAACCTGGTAACGCAATCCATGCACTCTTGTAGAAAATTGTCATAAAGCAAAAATAAAACATGATTTTTATGCAGTCTCTGATTCTGAGTTTTGTAATTATATTTTTCTTCATCATTATTCCTTTCTTGCGCCGGCGCAATTAAACCATTAAGTCTATATTTTCCATTACTGCTCTCGCTTCAAGTACCGCCATATAATCTGTCATAGCTTTAAGCTGCATATTATAGGTGCTGCGCGGGCAGGTAGGTTCAAAGGCAAGTGTTCCCTCGTCCCATTTCTTAAGCATTTTTCTTAATCCGTCAAATCGAATCTCTAACTGCTTATATTCTGCCTTAAAACGTTCCTTATAATCTTCGCTCATCATGCCTACTGCTGTTACTGGAAGTTTATTCTTATCGTATTCTCTATAAGCCTCTTCAAATGCATATGCTGGAGACCAGCTTACGTAACTATCACTATACTTGACAAGGTAGCCTGCATCCTCCGGATTTTCGTCCGCTGGAATCTGCCAACCTCTGTAGTTATTGTAATCTCCTCTTGTCATCGGGCTTGCTTCGATTACTTTTGTTCCAACATACTTTTTCATGTTCTCTTACTTTCCTTTTCTTAAAAATTATAAATAACCTTACAATTATTGATATTTCCGTTTGCCAGCCGATACTCAATCACTGTAGGATATCTGTTTTCTTCTAACCATTCTCTTACTTTCGCAAACACACTTTCTTTATACTGAACCGTGATTCCATCATGTCCGTTCCGGCTATATGCCGTTCTAACAATTTCATCTGTAAACAAATCAAGTTTCTGAATAATCGCCGCTACCGCTTTGTCGTGTGGTTTTCCGCTTGATGACATGATTCCAAGTTCTTTTGCGATAGAGGTACAATCCCAGAGTTTTTTGTCTTCTGTTATTATCGGAGAACGAACAGGATAACCATTATCTGTATAAATCCTTACAACTTCCGCTGCAATGAACTTGATATCCACGCCGGCTTTGCCTGACAGACCGCTGATATTCTTTGCCATCTGGTTGACAGAGGACAGCTTCTCTTTCTTTTTCTTGGACTTTTCTTCTGGAATACCATCTCGAATTACATTTTCCATTTCATGAAAACGATTGATGTATCTTGCAGTAAATTCTGTACCTTTAGTTCCTGTAAGTTTATGAGCGATGAATTCACAACCTTTCTTTGTAACATTAAAGCACGGGCGACTCTGATTATTCGCATCTTTATAAGTGGATTCTGTAAAGAAATCGCCCAATCCAATTTTGGCTTCGGATAACTGAGTAATATAATTTCTTATATCTCTAAGCAATTTGCTATGTTCTTTCCCTACCATCTCCGCTACTTCAATGCTACTGATTGTCTGTTCAATTTGTTTCATGATAAAATTCTCCTTTCTGAATCATTAAAATAAGACGCAGTTTTTCGCTACGTCTCGTGGTTCGTTTAGGGAGGTCAGGAACATACCCTGACAGGAGTTCTCCCATTATTCAATTAATTTCATATATGGTCTTTCTTAAAAATGAGTATAAAAATACCACCTATCCTTTTCTGATAAGTGGTCCTATTCCTTATGATTTTTACATCTCATGCAAATTTCTTTATATTCAGGTACTAAAAGCACTCTTTCCGGCACTGTCCAATCAGGGGCGAGTCCCTCTGTAACCATGTGAATATCATAGCACAATGCATCATCAATCATTCTTTTGAGTATCGGACACATGACTTCCTCCTGCATATTTTTCCACCACCTTCCTGATTTTCAAAGTGTTCTCATCAAATTCTTTACTCGAAAAAGCTGTTCTTATATTTTTATTTTCTACGTCTACATATGCCGCTCCATCTTTGCTATAATAGTTTACAAAACGTCCATTCCATCTGGTAAGTGAAATGTCTGATTTTTTTATAAAGTTTTCTGCCTCTTCACGGCTAACCATATGTGCCCGTTCTGCATTGATATGATTTGTATCGTATGTATAATCAGAAACATCTATCTTTTCTGGATTTACTTTTGGAATTCCTTTAATGCCAGAATCTTTGAGAGCCTTTCCAATCTCATAATCTGTCTTAGTGTTTCCAGGATTCTTTTCAAAGTATTGTTTTAATGCTTTGAGTTGTTCCCATTTTTCAGGTTCATTATACTTCATTTCCTGGAAGTCTGCAAAATGTTTCGGCATATCTTTTCCTAAAACTTTTTGATATGCGTCAAATTGTCTTCGATCTCTGGCTGCATTCTTTACTGCTTTTTCTTGTGCTTCAGCTTTTGGTTTTCCCTTGACATATTGCTTATACCATTCTTTATAGGTCATATTGGCAGGAACCTTTATTGTACGCCCCGTTTCGGGGTCGTAGGCGTTTCTTTTCATGTTTTTAAGTATTTCATCATCTACAATGTTTATCGTCGTAGAACGGCACCATGGATGCATTGGCGGGTAATTCTTCCCGGCCATTGCTTCTGACACCGAGAATGTTTTACCGTCTAATCCCCGGCACAATTCGCTGGTCCTTAAGTCCAAAATTGCCACATAACGATATTTTTTTATTCCTGCTTCTTCATATGCCCTCTTTTGCAGTTCTCCATGTACGAAAGCCGACTCTGTTCTTACTAATCGTCTCGCCTGTATCATACCAGTATGAAATGTCTTCTCAAAGGTCTGTGCTGTTTCTCTGTCGGTTCTTCCTGTAAGGAGGCTTATTACCATTTCTTCTTTTATCGTTTCTGCAAGGTCTTGCGTGTTTTTCCATATACGTTTGGAATAGTGTTTCCCGGACCAATTTATTGACAATGCATGAGCTATTTCTTTTTCAGAAATATTAGAAAAAGCAAATCCATAGCCCGTCTGTCTTTGGGTATTATAAATGGTTTTATAGTAGCTGTCTCTGGCCAGATTCTCAAAAAAGGTTGTGTCAAATTGCTTTTCTTGTTCATATACATTTTGCATCAAGAAATCAACCTGCCGCATCATCTCTTTGAATCTCTCTATCCTGCTGGTATATGCCGGAGCTTCTAATACTTTTAGAATGTCCTGTCTTCCTTTTCTTGTTTTCTCGTTTCTGAGAGCTAATAAGAGTTCATCTATGGATGCTTTATCCTGCATCTTATTTAAGAGTTCCCATGCCTCTACTTCAGAAAGTCCGTAATCTTTGCGATACTTATCAAATACATCTCTGGCTGCATAGGTTAGCTGGGTCAATGCTTTTCGGTAAATCCTTGCTATTTTCTGTGCAGTCTTTTCTGCGTCTTCCATTGCATGATACATGTCCCATGCCGCTCTATTCTCCCAGTAATCACTCATCTACATCATCCTTTGTATCTTTGTTACCCGGTGGTGTATTTTCCTGCATACCAAATAGTGCCTGCTGTTTCTCGATCGCTTTCTCTTCCTCTTCGTCTAATCTTTTTAATTCTTCGTCAACGTCTTCTACAAAAGGAACTTGCGAAAGCAATGTCTTTCGGCTTATCTTTCCCCAGAGATTCGCTATAATCTGAGAAATCTCAAGAAGATTCTTTGGCAGAGCCCTTGTAAATGTCGGTGTGATGCCGGATATATCTATCTGCTGTCCTTTCAGGTTGAGAAAATTGGCAAAGATACGAAGTCTCTTTCGAAGTCCCTTTTTGTAATAGCGTGTTTTAATCTTTGTGATATTCTCCATGCCTAATAGTTTAAATTCCATCGCCACACCGCTGACGTTACCACCGAAACTTTCATCTGTCATACAAGGGATATGGGAGAATTTATGAATATCCTGTTCGATTGCTTTCTTTAAGATTTCCACACCGCTCTCATCGAATGTTCTGGTGAGATACTCCGCTTTCGCCCCCTCACCTGGCATTTCTAATACTTTTCGCTGTTTCACTTTCTGCATCGCTGTTTTAATGCCGTCTTCTTCTTTCCCCTCATCGTCCGTTATCGTATCGTCCGCAAGTAATGTACCGTAAATTGCCAAAATCGCATCAATGAATTGTTCTTTATCGGTGATACGGTCACTCATGAGAGCATTATACGCATCAATAAGAGGAATTTGCAGCTCAAAGTCTCCGATCGCCAATTTATTGTTCTGGTATTCGATAATCGGTATCTCTCCCATGTGATGAATATATGGGACTTCCGTTGTTGACTGTATCGTTGGGGTATTTTCAATATCTAACTCATATTTATAATTCACTGTCACAACTGTTGCCATGTAGTGGTCTGGAGATTTTCCGGAATCATCTTTCTTGACATAATAATAGACAGCAAAGAGCTCATTCTCCTCAATGCTGTCATCCTTTACCATGAAAGTATTCTCTGCTGAGATATTTTTAATGCAGAGAGTTGTTTCATTCTCCTTCACATAAATATATTCATAGGCTAATCCATAAATAGAAAGCTCTAATCCATTGTCTCCGTCCGCTTCATCCGCTCCCGCATCTTCTAAGGCATCCGTTAGCACTGTAATGTCAACAGAAGATTTATAGGAGACTGGGTTGCCGATGAAGTAGCTTACTACTGTATCAGAGATATCTTTTGCATGATTACATACAAGTTTATTTTCTCGTTCAGTGTCTCCAAGTATTTTATGTTTGCCCTCGTAGTATTCTATATTTTTCCTAAGTTTGCTTGCCAGGCTGATATGTTTACTGATTAATTGACGAAGCATTTGTTTGTCTGGGTTACTCTCGTCAAATTGTTCTCTTGGTATTGTAAATGTATATATTGTTCTCACCTTCTTATCTTAGCTTTCTTCATTCTCGCTACCCTATTGCCTAATATCGTAGAACAAAAGTAACGTGCTGCATCGCATCCATGGTCGAACTGTTTCACCGGTTTATCTTCCCCATGCTCTAAGGCTTTTTCATCCCAGATGTAAGAAGCAAATTCTCCAATCGTATTTGTGCAAGACTTCTCAAAACAAATCTTGCAAAGATTTAATAATGTTCCTACGAGACGGATGCCATCTAGCACGTCATTCTTTGCCTTAAGTACTTTGTAGCCTCGCTTTCGTAGCTCTGCAATAAAGGATGCTGCAGAAGGGTCTACGATGATTGCTTTTATCTTTGTCCCGTCAAGCCATTCTTTTAGGTCATCTGCGTATTCTGCATCAGTTTTTTGTTTACCTTTATCTCGGCCGCTGTAATAATATTCCCTTGTACAGTACCAAACACCGTCTACTCCTTTGTTCCACAAAAGGAATACTGTTGCGTTCTGGGTTCCGTAATCGCAAGAAACATAACGATTTTTATTTATTAGTAAGCTATAGAATTCCCGGATATCTTTTACATGTTTCTTTTCATCGAACATATCGTAAATGATGCCTTCCGCCGCTGCCCATAGTCCTTTGATGTATCGTTTGAAGAAAACTCCTGTGTACATCGCACGATATCTTTGCTTAATCTTCTCCGACAAAGAAAGATTGTCGTCCATTGTAAAGTGCAAGTACAAGATTTCTTTTAGTCCATGAGCTTTTCCTTTTTTGGCCGCTTCCTCTTTGATTTTCTTTGTTTGCTCTTTTCCTAAGTAGCTCGTTGATTTATTTATCCAGTTTTGTTTGAACCAGTGATATGGCCCATCTGGATTGCAGTTAAACCAGTATTTCGAACCATCTACAGAACATCGTCCTGTTGCCTGATTCACAAAAGATTCTGGCATCAGGGCAACTTCATCAAAAAAGACCCCTGCCAAGGTAATACCCTGGATGAGATCCTGTGAACTTTCATCTTTTCCTCCGAAGATGTAGAAATAATTCTCTTTTCCTTTTCTTTTGACGATAACTAAATTGTCAGAACGATGGTCTTCAACTTTATATCCTCGGCTTATTAGCATTAGTTTCAGCCAAAAGAGTACGTTTCTCCGAAAGGAGCCGATTGTCTTTCCACACATACCAAAGTTCTGACCATCAAACGATTCCATCGCCCACATCACAAAAGACAACGACATAGAAACTGTCTTGCCCGAACGTATTGCTCCATCTGCTATGATGCCGTCCATGTCATGAACTGGTGATTCTGGCATCCACCAGGTAAGGATTTTCTTTTGTTTACGTGAAAATGGTCTAAATTTAAAAGCTGCTTTCTTTACTCTTCTTCCCAAGTTTCAGATACCTCGCTTTTAAGTGCTTCTAAGAAGCCATCATCTTCTGTTTCTTCCTCATCCACACCAGATATAATTGCCGTCTTCGCCCTGATCTGCTCGATCCTAGCTTTCTGCTCCTCTGTTGCAAGTTCATAATTACTATGCAACAGTTCATCATATTGCTTTATCAAGGACCTTAATTCTCCTTGTGCCCTTGCCTGTGCTTTTAAAAATGTTGCCTGTTTATCCCATGCTTCCTGTACCTCCCACTTCTCGCCTATAAGCTTACCCTTTGATTTTTTCTCTTCGACTTTCTCGATTGTCTTATCCTCGTGGTCCTTTACATACATGATCTGCTGTGCTCTGACGATTGCAGCATAAGCAATCTGTATATTTTCCCAGAGAATATCTAAAGGGTCCTTCTTTTCAATCTCCTGGATAATAGAAAAGGTCTCTTCCGGAAGATACTTCGAGAAGAAACCATGCTTTTCTGCGTTTTTATTTTGTTTTGGACCCTTGCCGCCTACGGCATTCTTATTCCCTGGCTGACCGCCTTTCTTTGCTTTCGCAACGTTGCGTTTCTCTTTTGCAACGTTGCAATCCCATTTATATCTATTTTTCCAACTTCGGACTGTTCCTTCTGGAACTCCTAATTGATTTGCAATCTCAATTAGTTTCAGACCTTTTGAGAACATTTCTTTTGCCTGTTCTATCCTCTCATCCGGCTTTCTCGGCATCACCACCACCTCTCATTCGTTTGTTTTGGAATATCCTCTCCAGGAATCGAACCTGGGACATTTGTGCTCTACCACTGAGCTAAGGGGATAGAAAAAGCACCCCGAAGGGTGCCCTTTTAATATAACTGTTTTTAAAATTGTAATAATTTACATGTTGCAAATATTTTTAAATTTGATATAATTTTTATGTTGCATGACAAGCAAAGTTTTCAAAGGAGGATTAATTATGGATATGCAAAAACGTAAGATTATGAAATTTACTGAGATATTCATTGATTAAACATCGCCTTAATCCTTCAGGGATTTCTTCTTTGAATGCAACCTCTTAATTAAACATCGCCTTTTGGCATTCGAATTTCCGATGTAAGCCCAAAAAAAAGATATAAGGAGGAAATCCTATGACTTTGATTAAGGCGATGTTTAGTCAAGATTTTCTCTTATTTTTCTTAGGTGTGTATGGTCCTTGGTTAGCCAAACGTACACAGACACTTATTTCAAAGTGTGATACGAATGTATTTACCATTTTTTTCTTAATTGGTATGTACATACTTATCTCCTTTTAAAAAACTTAAGATAAAATAGGAGTCAAAAAGCCGGATTAGCTACCCGGCTTTTTTGATTTATTTCTATTTTAAGTTTTACCATACTTCAAGGGGACATTGGAGGACATTTTTTAATTTTCTTCAAAAAATCTAAAATTTCTTTTCTTGCAATTCTCCTCAGTGTAGGATACCTTCCTTTTGGGAAATAAATCATTCATTCTGTAAGCTACCTGTACCCAAGTCAGTCCCTCGATATAATAAAGTCGGAACATAATCCGAATTTCACTTTTCTTAATAGATTCTATGTATTCTTCTATCCGATTCGTAAGTTCAAGAAGTTCTTCCTCTTTCATTTTCAAGCGTTGCCGCCTTGATACTAATAATTGTTTTACTTTTGCGTGTTCTGGAGTAGGAAAACCCGTCACTTTAAAATGCTGTATTCCTCCCATACCACCGCTTACTACATCGCTCACCGCTCCTTCTTGCTCAATCTTCTCTAATCGCTCCTCCGTCATTTTTATGAGTCTCCTTAACTCTTTTATCTCCGCTTGCATATCGCAGTACTGGATCAGGACTGACTTTTCCAATGGAATCACCTCTTTCCTGCTATCTATAAATCTTGCCTGTTTTCTTATCTCTGAGTTTAATCCGTCCAAATATTTCAAATTCATCTATTGCCGCTACTGCTTTCATAGCATTAATTGTTCTTGTTACCGAATCCGGTGGCTTATCCGCTGCCTTAATCGCATCATGTGCTGTTTTGTCTTTGTAATGTTCATGATTTCGTGTATCCATCTGATTACCTCACTTGTTAAGTATGTAAAATACAAATCCGGTATAAATCAATGCTGCTATAATTACTATTGTTTCTGTTATTGTCATTGCTCTCATTGCTCCTCTTAAATCATATATGCTCATGTGGCGCCGGAGGCCCGAACGACTGCGGCTCCAGCTCTATCAAAGCATTATATCTCTCAACATGCTCATCCGGTGTGATTTCATCGTTCATAAGCTCCTGCTCCAGCTTGCCATATTCAGCATCTATTCTCTCTTTAAATTCCTGACGGCTTATTTGTCCCTTGATAAGCATTTGTTCTAATATTTTGTATTCGTGACTCATCATTACACCATTGTTCGTCTAATCTCATCTTCGCTATCCTGAATGCACCATTTGGCTGGCTCATCTTTGCGAATCATGCAATCTCCGTTAGGATTTCCGCATGGGCAATCCATACATGGTTTCTTTGCATAGCTGTCTCTTGTGACCTCGTCACACATATCACATAATGTCTCCAAAGCTTTTTTAATTTTTCTGTAATCCATTTTCATTTTGCTACCTCCTAATCTACTTTTTTCATTCCCTTTCTCCCCGGCAATGCCGGGGAATCAATGGCATATAGTTCCGTGTTCGCCGGAACCGTTAATAGTTACATGTAATGTAAAAATCCTCTAAAGAGGCGTGTCCAGCACATTTTTTCGATAAAATTCCGCTATTGATTCCGCCTTCGTTATCGGTTCTTCTGCATCAAGAATAAATACAAGCAATAATTTTGCTTCTTCTCTCATGTGCTCCGGAAAACTTTCTATGACTGTTTTAGCGATTGCTGCAAAACCAATAAAATTGTCTGTGATATCCTCCTCAGGTTTACCATCCATTTTAATTATTAATGTGTCACCATCTATTTTAACCATTTCTACCTACCTCTCGTAAGCTTCTCTTCTATCGCTGCATAATCATAATCTCTGCCCTCAAAATTATGAAAATTGTTGTTACCTGGTTTATTAGCTTTCCCGGAGCTCCTGCCTGATGAGCTGCTTTTCTTCTTCGTCAAAGGATAAAATCCCTTCCAGCCTCTGATAAATGCTGTCTTACAGATTAGGATTCTTTCCTGTTCATCCTTCCCCAAAGAAGAAAGTTCCTGCCTCAGTGCTTCTATTTGTTCTTTCATTAACGGGGTACGCTGCTGCTGATTTCTCATCAAGATATATTTTTCAAAGGCATCGTTAAGCTCCGGATTGCTATAATATATATATTTATTATTTACTTTACTTTCCTTTAGGGATTCTTCCTGAGAATTATCATTATTTTTCTTGGAATTATTCTCTTTTTTCTCGGAATTATCGTTGAAAAGGGTAACTTTAATAAAAGGTTCCGTTTCCTCTTTTTTCAGAAGCCAGAACCTTTCGACTTCTATTGGATTTTTCTTGGCTCTTGTTTTTACCGCCAACTGAAATCTCCTCTGTATTCCGGCAGAGGTTAAGACAGCGTCCGACTGAAAAAGCTGTTTATCAAACATCGACCGTTCCAATAAGAATGTCAAAACCTGCTTCACCTTATCACAATTCATGTTCAGATCATCTGACATGATATAGTAAAAATCATCATCAACAATAATATAATATCCATTTCGGTATATCTCACATAGAAGATAAAGATATATCGTGATGCCATCCGCACCATATCTGGCTTTTAAAATCTTTATCTTCTTATCTGAGAAAAAATCACAATCCAAAGAAAAATAATCAATACCCTGTTTCTTCTGTCTCGCCAAGGCATTTCCTTCTTTCTTTAATCGTTTTCTAAGTTGCTTATACTAACCTCCACTCTTGGAGAGTCTGAATAAAATTTCTCCATGGATAACGAAACGATCTGCGTATCATCATGATAAGCAACCTTATTTAACGCATCCAGAATACTCTTAATAACATTATCTAAATCCGGTTTCTTCGTTGGCCGGATAAGACCGGCAAGCATCTGCTGCCGCTTTTTCTTTCCTGTACTCTTTGCGATCGGGTAATATGCTATGATATTTGCTTTAAGCTCCTCATCCGCATCAAAGGGATGTGCCCTGGTCTGGTAGAAGCAAGTCTTTACCAGATTTTCATACAAAACTGTTCCCTCCGGGGTGTAGGAAAATGTTCGACCGCCTGTATGTACGGTTCTGGCCCGGGCCTTTCCTTTCGGAGGGCCGGGGATCGTGAAAGTGATTTCTGACATAATGCTTAACCAATAATTGCGATATCAAGGTTTGAATCAATACGTTCTTTCAGAAAAGCCTTAATGGAGGCCACTGCTTCGTATTTCCAGAGACCTCCGTCTGCCTCGATGAGCTTAAACATCGGGGTTCCGTCTCTTCCTTCTTTGATTCTGAATATAAACTTGCTCTCTGGCTGTTCAACTTCAAGGAAGGTACGATATGGGCGAAGTATTACCGGATTTGGAACAATCACATCCTCTTTTCCTGCGATTCCTTTGCTTATTGTAGCCTTCTGACTTGTTCCATCATCTCCATAATTCGCTACAGTTTTATTTTCGACATTACCGGCCACTGTGAGGATAATCGCTGTTTCCTTTGTCTGCTCAAAAGCGGTCTGCATATTAATGATGAAGCATTCCTGATCATATGGACAATCAAACTGAAATCCGTTCGGATTTGTTGTTACAGTGAACAGTTCTTCTCTATTTCTTTCTTTTGTAAGGCCGGAAAGAAGACGAACTTTTGTAGGAGATCCTACATGAATAATCATAGATTCTCTGAACTCGTCCTGTTTCTCGTTGATATAATCAATGAGCGAATTTAAACTTGTGGCAGTCAGCGGAGAAGCCATTTCTTCTTTACCATATCTAACAAGGTTCTTATCACAGTATGTCTTTCCTGCGATTTCTGTTATATGTGGCTTTCTTGCCTCATCGTTAAGTGTTACTAAAAAATCCATTGCCTCTTTTAAATCGTATCCTATTATTAATTTCCTCCTATTTAACTGCTCTTAAATCAGTAACTTTATTGTTTGGTTCCATTTCATAAATTTCTCCGGTAGACGGGTCATATCCTCTTACGGGTTCTCCCATATCTACGGCCTCTACATCTCCGAAGGAAAGCTGTCCAGGAAACTGATTTCCAATCTCTACGCAATCAACTTCTCCGGTGTTCAAATCCTTACCCATGGAAAGAGCGGCGATCGCTCCAAGTTCCGGAGCAAGGGCAACTTTTGTTTCTACTGCTGCGGCAGAAAAGTTTCTTTCCGGGTTTGGTTTCATTGTAATGGTAACAGTAATTTTCCTTGCCTTATTTGGGTCTGTGTTTGGATCAACGATATTTTCTGCTACCTTCTGCAATGCTTTGTTTACCTGTGCGGATAATGCTCCATCTGCAAATTTTTCAAGATTAACATGTCTCATAATTCATCGCTCCTTTTTATTAAAAAAATGTCTGTTGGCCTTCTGGTGCCTGCGAAGTTTCTTCTGATACTTCTTCCTCATGAATCTCCTGATCAGCAGCTACCGTTTCCTCATTATCTATATCTACATAATCTTTTGTACCATCTTCATGGATTACTGCCATATCGGCATCCATAGCACTCAGCATATCGATACTCATGATTCCCCATTTACTGATTAACTGGCGGAGCATTGTTTTATATGCCATTGCATCAAAGTCTTTTTCCCAGAAAGTGTAACCTTTCTTCGCTTGATATCCTTTTGAATACTTTAATGCATGAGCCTCCATTTTCTTTTTTGACCAATACATCGCTTTCTTAAAGCCATTGGTGTATTCAAACATGGCATAATATCCAATTGTTTCTGTTTCTTCTCTCGCTTCTTCGTCATCGATTAAATTCACTTCGATTTCTTCATTTAACGGGTCGAAACGAACCAACTCCCCCTCTTTGATTGCCAGTACATTTAATTTCTTATACTGTCCTGATCTGATTGCTAACTGTATATATCCCTTATATCCAAGCTGGAACTGTGCTTCTTTGTACCCTTTTTTATTGTTGTTAAACGGAACCATATAGTACTGTCCAAGCTGTGGCGAAGGAGAAAGCTTTAAGGACTCTCCAAGTAATGCCGCGCTTAAGATGGAAGGGTTTGTACATTCCTGTAATGCTGGATTAACCTGCACGGCGGATATAATAGAAGAAACAAACCGGCTTCCATTCTTACCACCAATTACATTATTAATCTGATTTTTAACAGCATCATTTGTAAGATATGCTGTTAAACTTGTCTTCTGTTGTCTCTTCGCCAAACTATTACCAACTGCCATTTATAATTCCTCCTTCTTTAAAATCTCTACTTTCTCAGCATTGTTCTCTAATTTCGCTAACACTTCATTTAAGTAAGCATACTGTGTTTCGTTTGCGGTAATCACAATCGTAACCCTCTTGCGTTTAAGAGGCTTCTGCTCCTGGATAGCTTCCTGCGGTATAATATCTACCGGCTCATTCTCCGGATCCGGAAGTTTCTGGTCCTTTTGAACCTTGCCGGCCATCTCCACTCTCTCGGCTTCTTCTTTTCTCCAGCGTTCTCTTTCTTCTGCTTCTTTCCTCTTTTGTTCCTCATAGAGAGCTTTCTTCTGCGCGGTTTCTTCAAGCTGCTGTTTTTTTGCCATAGCGGCCATGAGGTCAAAGTCTTTTAAATACTCTTCCTTCATCTCATAGACATAAGGGCTGTTTTCTGCATTGATAATCTTTAAATCCCCGTCTACCTTGTCATGAATAGCTGTGATTTCTTCTTTCACGGACTTTAAAGTTGTAGATGCATTCAACCAGGAGTCTTTAAAAATCTTCTCAAACGGTACCGTACGGTCCAGATCGGAGATATTTTCTTTATAAATCTCCTTAACTTTTACAAGCTTCTCCTGTCTTAATCCTTCTTCGTATCCCTTAACCTGCGAATCAATGTTAGTGATTGCCTCGTTTATGATTCTTACCAGTTCTTTTTCTTTCATGGTAAATTCATCATAAGGGAGCATAATCTCTTTCTTAAGTTCTTTTCTTTTGTTTTCAAGAGCAGTAACAAGCTTTCTTAAGTTTGCTCTGTCCTGCTTTGCATCCTTAATCTGATCACTGCTATAAACAAGATTAAGATAATCGCTTGATTTTTTTGTAATCTCTTCTTTTAATTCGTCAAAATTCCAGTCGATGCTCTTTAAAAATCCATCGACCTGAGGGTTATAAATCTTTAACTCCATTTGATTACTCCTCCTTTATATTTCCGGAAGAAGAAGCCCCGGCTCCTGTCCGCTTTTTAGACTATGCCAGAACTTTTCCTCTTCATTTTTTAACATTTCAATATCATCAAGCACTTCTTCTCTTTCGATGTGGTAGTGCTTTGTTGTGAGCCTCACCTCTCCATCACGTACGCTTTTTAATTGTGCCTTTAACACGACAAAATCATATTCCGTAACCAGCAGATAGTGAAGGATCTGAATGTAATAGTTGTCTGGTATCTGATTGTCCCATTTTTGCCACTGCATAGACTGCAGCATGTTCGAGGTTTTAATCTCTAAGATACCTCTTCGTCCTTCGCTGTCTATCAATTCTCCATCCAGTGAAGCGTGCGCCCAGGGATATTTTTTATTAATGAGCATGTTGTTGTCGTAATACTCCACTTTGTATTCCGGATAGTCTAAAGCAAACAATGCTCTAAGCAGCGGCTCTGCATCGTTTCCATACTTGACATACGATTTGCCCGAAATATCTACAGGAGACATCTGCCCTTTCTTCTCCATCCACAGTTCCTGATTTGTTTTATATGGATTCAGTCCAAGGATAGCAGAGGCATCGGAACCGCCGATGCCCTTACGATTTACCAGCCACTCTTCCATGGAATCAAATTGGATTCTTGTAATATCTGTTGAAAGACGCTCTCTTTTCATGCTGTCTCCAGAAAACTAAAACGCTGCATTAACATTTGCATTGTCTCTTCCGGCTCACCAATACCTTCCATGTCTTCTCCGTACATGCCGGCCGGCTGTGCCAGAACAATATCGCCCACAATAGGTACCATACCGTAAAAAACTGTACCGATTACATTAAGCTCTAATTCTTTCATGTGCCCTTCTTCGTCAACGAGCATTATTACAGGGCGTTTAAAGAAATCGTACATCTGCTCTGTTGCCACGGTCTCAACATATCCACCGACAGCCTTCTGCATTGCTTTATAATCACCAAAATCTACATCAATGATAGAAATCTTATTGCCTGCTGTTATCTTAATTGTTTTCATCTATGTACTCCATTCTTTTTCATATCTAATACAATCAGTTCCTCCAGTGCCACCTTACGCCTCTGATACAACAGAGATGCAGGCCGCAGCTTAAGAGCTGTTTCATTTTGCTTGTATTTATAAAGCAGAAAATTAATTATCATCTTCCTCGCCTGCCAATTTTTCAAGATAAGCGATGCAGTCATTGTATTTCTGCATTATGTCGCTAGCATAAGTTTCCATTTCAAACTTTTTGTCCCATTCGTTGTTTTCAGAAACTTTTCCCTTCATAGCAAGCACTCTTGCGGCATAATTGCTGCAGCTAAAAAACACGTAGTTTCCTGTCTGCTGTGCTGCGTATGCTTTTTCGATTAAGTTCTTGATTTCTTCCAATCCTAAAAAACTTTTTTCTTCTGTGATCATAATTTTCTCCTTCCATTTTTCTGATTTTGTGTTACAATTTAGTTGAGTTATTTTCTATGTGCCTAACCGGGAGTTGCCGCTCCCTCAGGCACATTTTTTTATTTTGATTCTGCCTTTTGTAGACATTTCTCGATATCTTCCCTTTCGTATGTAAGCAAAAACTGGTCTAAAGCTTCTGGTCTCACTTTAATACTGCCGATTCTGATACTTGGCAGCAGCCCCGAGTTAACCAAGCGATAAGCCATGTTGGTGTTGACTCTCAACTCTTTTGCGACTTCTCTTACGGTTAATAACATTTATCTCTCCCTCCTTTCCTAGTCATTCTTGACTTTTTATAGTTTCTCCAATATTCTTGTTACACAGGTGCTGCAATTTTTGACATTCATTATCATTCTGGTAGGAAACATTACTCAGAGCATTTTGAAATAGACGTTGATAATTACGGAAAATTAGTAAAACCTCGTTTAGCAAACAAGGAATATCATGCTATTTCATATCCATTACAGGAAATTTCTGAGCGACTTATGTAATCAGTCCAAAATCAATCATTATCTTGGCCAGTGCGCAAATTATCCATGCGATTAGTACTGGCCAGAATAATTTCATACAAATTTTTAATATCTTTTCCTCTATCTTTCTCACCTCCTAACTGCTCTTACATTCGGATTCAGATGCTTTGAATAAAAAACAACTCTTTTCTTTCCATAATTTTCGCTTGTATTTTACATAATTTTCCTTTATAATCATTATTGATACATATAAGTCCATTTGTTTAAGAAGGCAGGTGTTAAATATTGAAAAAATACTTTAAAGATTGGTCCAACTACCTTTCTTTTGCTCTCGCTTTAATCCCAACCATTTTGTTGTATATCTATCCACCAAATACCAAAGTCCCCTTTTTCGCTTTTGCCTTATTACTTTTTTGTTTTTTACTTTCACTTTGGTTAAATACAAAGTTTTTTCTTGATTCTGCGGAAAGACAATACCCTTCTATAGAATTATTACAATGTAGTAACGGAAGAATTTTATGTCGTCCTAATAATTTACTCACTCACCATTCTGTTGTTACGTTTTATGAAAGTAATAAACAATTTGAAGAATTGATTTGCTATGGATACGTTGAAACCATTAATAGTAATGGATTGGCTCAAGTTGTCCTCTGCTCCGCAAACTCTTCTTCTCAAGAACTATTTACATACATCTCTTCTAAGCGTAGAAACATTATTATAAAACCAACCATAACTGTAGATATGCTTAACAATATAAACGAATTAAATAATACATTTTAGGAGGTATAATATGTTAAAAATTGCCGCTGTTCTCAATGACTATAAAGTTGTTATTAATGCTGGAGCAGACAATGGTATTCGTAAAGGTCAAAGATATCTAATTTATGCCTTGAGTGACCATGAAATAATAGATCCTGATACCGGAAAGTCCCTTGGATATTTAGAAATTGTCAAAGGCACTGGGGTTATTATTCATGTCCAAGACAAAATGGCAACATTAGAATCTGACACTTATAAAAATTTTTCCAAAAAGTATCGGAAACCTACCAATGCTATATTAAAACCGTATTTTTCTTCACCGTCTGAGGAAATAGAAACCGAAAGAAGACAAATGCCTTTCGACGACCCAGATATTGGGGACTTTGTTAAGCAAGTTAATTAATATGTCAACAATCGCACAATCATCAGAATAAATGATACTATGCATCCCAATACAAAACTAACAGTCCGCTGGTTAGACGCTGTGTTTTCCCAGTGGATTTTTTCTACTATTCTTTCAATCATGTTATTGAATGCTTTATTAAATTTTCTCAACATATTTTTTCACCTCCTAACTACTCTCAGCCATCTTTGTCTCATTCTTTGTTTCCTCGGTAAGCAACATACCGTTGATTATACCAATCACAAACATCTGTTTATCGTCCGGTAAATCGTTGATTCTTTTCACCATGTTGCGATAACGTTCTCTTTTTAACTGTTTCATATTCTCACCTCACTTTGTTCATCTGATGTACATATAGTAGCATATCAAATGTACATTGTCAATATATTTTTGTTGACTAAATGTACATTTAATGTTATCTTTATTTTAGAAGGGAGGAACATTAACATGACTTTGTCTGAAAGAATTAAAGAAGTTCGTACAAGTTCTGGAGACACACAAACAAAATTTGCGGAGAAACTTTCTATTTCTCGCTCTGCTGTGTCCAAAATTGAAAGTGGTGAAAATACACCATCTAGCCAGACCATTGCATTAATTTGCAAAATTTATAATATAAATTACCAATGGCTTGTAAATGGTAATGGAGAAATGTTTAAAGAAAATGATATTGATGCACAAGCGGCAGTTGATGAATTAATGACTGGAGATAATGAATTTGCTAAAAATATTCTTGTAAAACTTGCAAGACTCAGCGAGGAACGCTGGAAGCAAATAGAAGAAATTTTAGATGAATTGGAGCTGAAGTAAAAGGGCCGGGGATTAAACCCCGGCTTTTTCTTGAAGATATAAACGTTCTATAAATTCATAGATTCTCTTATCTGTTTCTTCGGATTCAATCCTAGCCCAAAGCTTATTCCCCTCCTTCTTATAATTTATCTCTTTGCTCTCCTTGTTCCCTTTCTTCATTATGTATGCTCCTTTCTTACGAAAGTATGTTCGATTTTATTCCATTATATAACTCGAACATATTTTCGTCAATATGTAATTTTTGGAATTAAATTCCCCATCAATAGTAGTATGACAGAATAGCGATCTAATAAAATTCTTCATTAACCTCCTCATAAAATAATGCAGCATATTTTCTCAAATAACCTCCTTGATTTGAAATTTATCTGATTATAACAGATTTTAAAATTGGACGATTTTTCTGTAGAAGTTTTTTTGTGTCAGACTCCGACACATTAATTCTATTTTTTTCGATATATCTATTTCTTTTTATTATCGAACTCTGTATAATAATATTAAAATACATATAGGAGGAACTGTTATGAAGAAAGTATTTTTAGCAATGTTAATGTGCATTACGTTGTTGATGCCCGTGGGTGTGTCCGCAAGAGAGAGTTGCAATCATTCTTGGGGGCCGTGGGAAACTCTTTCCGAAGCAACTTGTGGAGATGAAGGCGAAGAATATCGAGAGTGTTCTAAATGTTATTACACTGAATATCGAGACATTCCGGCAACAGGAAATCACGTTTGGGGAAACTGGCTTGTTATTCAACCGGCGGATTGTTTTAAAAGTGGAGAACGGGTGCGTTATTGCAAAAACTGTTCAGAAAGGCAATCTGAGTCTATTCCTGCTTACGGCCATCACACCTGGACCAATTGGCATATTGATAACGATGCAAATTGTCTTAATTCTGGAAAGAAATCACGCTATTGTACGGTATGCTACGATGAACAAACTGCTATTATTCCGAAAAATCCATCCAAACATGAATTTGGTAGCTGGTGGGCAACTAAAACACCGACTATCTTGAAGTCAGGTACTCAAACTAGAACTTGTTTCGTCTGTGGTTATGAACAAAATAAAACCTTGCCTAAATTAAAAGCAAGAGTCACTTTAAAATACAAAAACTTATCAGTCAGGAAGAAAACCAGATTTAAAATTCCTGTAAAAACATATTCTCGTGGGGATTCTATTAAAAAATATAGCAGTAGCAAAACAAAGGTCGCAACAGTAACAAAGAAAGGGATTGTAAAAACAAAGAAAAAGGGGACAACTGTGATAACCGTTATCATGCGTTCCGGCGCAAAGGCAACTTGTAAAGTTAAAGTAAAATAGTAGATTTTAATCTTTATTTTTGCGCCGGCACAATTATTATTTCTTATATGCAAAAAGAGCAGCTCATCCGCTGCTCTTTTCTTTTTTTGTAGTCAGAAAGCTGACTACAAACACCTTTTTCAGTATACTGACTAAAAAAATCTCACATTGAGGTTTCTGGAAACCTCCCCTCTTATAGGATATAACATGGTTTATAGTGCAAATACCTTCGGATTTCACTAAAAAATATGCATTTTTGTGCAAAAAACCTACCCCAAGACTGGTTTTCGCATATCCGAAACCTTCTGAGGCACCTTTTTGCTCACTTTTCATTTTTCAATAATTTTGCATCGCACAATCATACATAAAATTTCAAAACCAGAATATACTTGAATTATCTGACCCAATATGATATATTGAAGCCAGAAAAGAATAAGCTGTACAATATGTACACAAACACAAATCCCCTCAGTACCGCGAATACTGAGGGGATTTTTTGTGGGGCTTGGTTACCGCATGGTTTTACTTCTTCTTTCGGTCAAACCACTTGCGAAGTATAGTCAAGATTAGTTCAACAAGGATGCCTGAGACAATACCGGCCAACACCGACAGAAGAAAAGAATATGCTGACAATATGTACACCCCCTTTCTGTTGCCAGAATGGGGCGGCAACGATGGGATTATATCATAATTTCTTAGAAAAGTCTTTAAAATTCTTTATTCAATTGTTTCTGTCACTGAAATGTGATATACTGACACAGAGAAACCATACTGATTATGGTTGAAAGATACTTATGTAAATTATTGCATAGGTGTCTTTTATTTTATATATTAATCAATACAGAGAGGAGACTTCAACGTGGCAACATCTTCATTTACAAGACATTTCGCTGTCAATTCTGAAAAAGTTAATGAATTTGTGGAAGAAATGACTAAAAAGGCAACTACTACACTTACTAAAAATTTTTCATCCAGACTACAACATGAAAAAGACTTAAAATATAATCTTCATAAGGCACTCGGATAAATCAAAGACCCTGCGTATCGCAGAGTCTTTTTTAACATTTTTCAACATTTCCTTGCACATATGTTCTGCACGCTGTATAATGACCCTATAAACATAAAAAAATCCGGTACTGGCAATACCGGATTTGTAACTTATCAATCATAGGATGACTGATATATAAACTCAAACAAATTATATCATACATCCTAACAATTGTATAGGGTGTATTTTTTATACCCTTTTTTAATTTGAAAGGATGATTTTCATGGGAAAAATCGGAACAAGGAAACGAGGAAAGACCTGGCAATATTACTTTCAGCTTGCCAGCGTGGACGGAACAAGAAAATGGAAAACCGGTAGCGGATATCGTACAAAGGCAGAAGCCTTGGCAGCTGGCACACAAGCTTTAGCTGAGTATAATGCTACTGGGATTGCTTTTAAAGCTTCTGAACAATCCGTGGCCGATTATTTTGATTATTGGATAGAGAATTATGCAGAGCGTGAACTTGCCGAATCAACGGTAAATACTTACAAGAAAAGAATACGCCTCTATATTAAGCCTCATATTGGTTCGTACAAACTAAAAAATATACAGGGTGAAACTTTACAAAAATTGTTGGCAGACTTGCACAAAACCGGTATGAGTAGAAATACATTAGGCTGCATAAAAGGGATTCTAACATCCGCTTTTAGCTATGCTACAGTGCAGGCGAAATTCATTGCCGTAGACCCGGCTTACAGAATAACCCTACCGAATAAGAGAAAAGATTCCGAAGTTGGAACAAGAAAAGATGAACATATTTTTATTGAAAAAGATGTATGGAATGAAATTATTGAACGCTTTCCAGAAGGGCACCCTTCTCATCTTCCGCTGGTCCTTGGATATTACTGTGGACTGCGTCTTGGGGAAGTGTATGGATTGACATGGGATTGTGTAGATTTTGAAAAGAAAACTATTTTGATAAACAAACAAATGCAGGAACCGTCTGGATATGGTAAATGGCTACTTTACATACCTAAGTATGATTCTGCTCGAACAATTATAGTAAGTGACAATGTTCTTGCACTATTAAAAAGAACGAGGGAGTTACTGCTTTTAGATCAGGAGAATTGCGGAGAATATTATAAAAAGATTTACATGAATTATGACGAAGAAAATCACATTCTTCTTCCGACCACCGATTTAAGACCTGTGCATTTTGTTAATGTAAAACAGGGTGGTCTTCTGGCTCATCCACGAAATATGCAGCATGTTTCTCGCGTTATTCATGGCAAAGCAAAAAAATCAAAAGTTATTTGCGAAGATTGGGATTTTCACAGCTTGCGGCATACACACGCAACTCTTCTCGAACAAGCAGGCGTTGCACTACCTTTGATTCAAAAGAGGCTCGGTCATATTGATATGAAAATGACTCAGCGTTATACAAATCACGTTACAAGTGAAATGATATCTGTACTAAAAAGAGAAATAAATAAAGAGAATAATGACAACATTGACAACAACCTCGATTAAATGTTGTCAAAATGTTGTCAAAATAGAAATATCGGGAGCCGAATGACTCCCGATAATTTTTTGCAAATCTCGTAAAACCTAGAATTTACCTGCCTTTGCAGCTTCTTCTACGCTTACAGCTACCGCTACAGTAGCTCCAACCATAGGGTTGTTACCCATTCCGATAAGACCCATCATCTCTACATGAGCTGGTACAGAAGAAGATCCTGCAAACTGTGCATCAGAGTGCATACGTCCCATTGTATCTGTCATACCGTAGGAAGCTGGACCTGCTGCCATGTTATCTGGGTGAAGTGTACGTCCTGTACCACCACCGGAAGCTACGGAGAAGTATTTCTTTCCTGCTTCTAATCTTTCTTTCTTATATGTTCCTGCTACTGGATGCTGGAAACGAGTTGGGTTTGTGGAGTTACCTGTGATAGAAACGTCAACATTTTCTTTCCACATGATTGCAACACCTTCGCAAACATCGTTTGCACCATAACAGTTAACTTTTGCACGTAATCCATCAGAGTAAGATTTACGGAATACTTCTTTAACTGTGTTTGTGTATGGATCGTATTCTGTCTCAACAAATGTGAATCCGTTGATACGGGAAATGATCTGTGCAGCGTCTTTTCCAAGACCATTTAAGATAACACGTAAAGGTTTCTGACGAACTTTGTTAGCCTTTTCTGCGATACCGATAGCACCTTCTGCTGCTGCGAAAGATTCATGTCCTGCTAAGAAAGCAAAACATTCTGTATCTTCTTCAAGGAGCATTTTTCCAAGGTTACCATGTCCAAGACCTACTTTTCTGTTCTCTGCTACAGAACCAGGGATACAGAAAGCCTGAAGTCCTTCGCCGATTGCTGCTGCTGCTTCAGAAGCTTTTTTTGCACCTTTTTTAATTGCGATTGCTGCACCTACTGTATATGCCCAGCAAGCGTTTTCAAAGCAGATAGGCTGAATGCCTTTTACCATGCCGTATACATCAAGTCCTGCATCTTTTGTGATTTTCTCTGCTTCTTCTAAGGAAGCGATTCCATAGCTGCTTAATACGGAATTAATTTTATCAATTCTTCTTTCATATGATTCAAATAAAGCCATTCTTCTCTACCTCCTTAATTAGTCAATTACCTTGTCTGTTCTAGGGTCGATAATCTTAGCGGCATCATCAACACGTCCGTACTGACCTACAGATTTTGCCCATGCTGTGTTAGGATCATCACCTTTTTTGATGAAGTCTGTCATTTTTCCAAGATTTACAAACTGGTAACCGATAATTAAGTCGTCTTCGTCCAGAGCGATTCCTGTTACATAGCCTTCTGCCATTTCAAGGTAACGAGGTCCTTTCTGGAGAGTTCCGTACATTGTACCTACCTGTGAACGAAGTCCTTTACCAAGGTCCTCAAGTCCTGCTCCAACCTGAAGTCCGTCTTCAGAGAATGCAGACTGGGAACGTCCGTAAACGATCTGTAAGAAAAGTTCACGCATAGCTGTATTAATAGCATCACATACAAGGTCAGTATTTAATGCTTCCATAACTGTCAGTCCTGGTAAAATTTCAGAAGCCATAGCTGCTGAATGTGTCATACCGGAACATCCGATTGTCTCAACTAATGCTTCCTGAATGATACCTTCTTTAACATTTAAAGTTAATTTGCAGGCACCCTGCTGTGGAGCACACCATCCAATACCGTGTGTAAAACCAGAGATATCTTTTACCTCTTTTGCTTTGACCCACTTTGCCTCTTCTGGAATTGGAGCTGCTCCGTGATGTACGCCCTGAGCCACTGGGCACATGTTCTGTACTTCTTGTGAGATAATCATGTTAGTACTCCTTTCGGTATAAATTGAGTTTTTCTAAAATAACTTACATTCCGTAAGTAATCCCTAAGTCAAGACGATTGCTTGTCTTCACAGTTTATTATTTTCTCACAAAAATTGCTTTTCGTCCATACCTTTTTTTAATTTTCGACATTTTTTTTGATATTTCTTTCACAATTCTTTGCGTTTTCTCGAATAAACTACTTTTTTATGCATTAGAACTATTCAAAAACAGGCAGGTATTATATAAATTTTACTTTAAATAAGAATCATACGAAGCTTTACAGAAAAAAATTATTGGTCTGTTCCTTCACTTTCTATCTCATCACGATGAGCAGATGAGACATCTGCTTCAGAAGAACCTGTTGTTTGTTCTGTAGAGGAATCTGTAGAATTTTCATTTTTTTTCTGTTCGATTTTCTCAGCTTTTTGTTTTGCGTTCGCTTCTTTAAATATATTTTTCATTTTGATGACCGCTTCTTTTTCTGCATGATACCAGACAGTTTTACCATTCATATTTGTTATTGTAAAATATTCATCATAGATGACAAGTTTCATCGTATTGCCATGATGATAAAATGTATATTCCTTTCCGTTACCTATTTTCTTTGCTGCCTGTTTGCCCCATTTTTTCTTTGCTCTAGCTTCATTTGACTTCTTTTTATTCATCTGGTCAATATAGTTTGCAACAGAGAATGCAACTTCATTTTCATAACATTTTCCATCAGTATTTGTGATTAAAGGGGTATCTGCCATTCGGTGGAACAGCTTTGAGTTTGGATATCCATTCTTAAAGTGCAAAAATGCATCTCCGATCGCGGATGCATTATATGCATAATATACATTATTAGGCAAATCGGTAAATACGATATAGTTCCCGCCAAATATCATTATTTCATAAACAGCATTATCTTCATCATATAAAATATATTCATATCCCGGACCATATTTTTCTTTCACTTCTTCCGGTGTATATTTTGTTGTTTTGTCTGCTCTTAATGCGATTGATGTTGCAAGAGAAAAGACAGCTTCGTCTTCTACAAACTCACTTCCATTCATATTGTCAGCATAGCCTACTTCAAGTTTTACGAGATGATCTCTTGATATTTTTTCCAGATAATCACTTGCCCTTTGTTCATCCTCAGTCATATCATTTTCAGCATCTACCTTTGATTTTAAGGATTTATTTTCTTTTTTTAACTTTTTGTTTTCCTTTTTCAGTTCCTTATAATAGCTTGAAGAAAGTACCTTTTTCTTAGAAGCCTTACAGCCAGTAAGAGAGAGTACTAACACAATACTTAAAATAAGAACTGCATATATTCTTCTTCTCTCTACTTTCATCATATCTTTTAGTATTCTTCTTTCTTCACTATTTCGTTTTTATTTTTATAAATGGAATGATCTGCAACATATCCTCTTACACTGGATAACGGATAAATGTTACTGCGTCGTCCTACAATTGTTCCTGGATTTAAAATGGAACCACATCCAACCTCCACATAATCTCCAAGGATTGCTCCTATTTTTTTCATATGTGTTTCAATCTTTGTATCGTCTAAATGAATTTCTACTAACTTTTTATCAGACTTCACATTAGAAGTGATAGAACCAGCTCCCATATGTGATTTATAACCAAGTATAGAATCACCAACATAATTATAATGAGGAACCTGTACTTTATCAAATAAAATAACATTTTTAAGCTCTGTAGAATTACCGACAACTGCCCCTTCTCCTACGATAGCATTGCCTCTGATGAAAGCACAATGACGAACTTCTGCTTCCGGTCCAATAATTGCAGGGCCGTTAATGTATGCAGTTGGCGCAACGGTTGCTGTTTTTGCTACCCAGACATGCTCCTTGATCTCGTCATACTCGTCTTTTGGAAGAAGCATCCCCACTTCCATGATAAAATCATGAATCTTCGGAAGTATTTCCCAAGGATATGTGTTCTCCTCAAATAATACTGTTGCAATTGTTCTGTTAAAATCCTGAAATAATACCTTATTCTCTAATCGTTTCATTTCTTTTCCTGGCTGTATCAGCCTTCTCCTTTCTAAATTAATCCTCTCCATATAAAATAAATAAATCTAAACAACTACATAATAACAAATGCAGTAAATCAAATCAATCCCACATGAAATTTACTTTTATAAATTTATGATGGAGGGTTTGTATCTATAAATTCTAATCTCCAGTTATATCTTTTCGTTTTTTCATCCTTTTCATAATAAAAATAAGCGGAAAATTTATTCCCTCTTTTACTTACACAGCCACGAAATCCTACTTTCCCATGTTCTAATAAAATTTTTACCATTTCATAGGATACTTTTTTACCAAGAGAGGTGATAAAGCGATCATCTTTCCAAATGGCAAATTTACAGCCTTTTTTCCAGGCAGAACATCCAAATGCTCTGGCCGTTTCTATTACCGGCGCACCACACTCAGGACAAATACCAACTGGTTCTGTATGGAGAGGTTCGAGTATAACAGGACCTCCAAAGACAGTATCATTTTTTATTTTATCGACAGATTCTATAACGAACTGCTTTATCATCGAAAGGAAGTCGTCTTTTGTGAACTTCTTTTTTTCGATATCTGACAATGTTTTTTCCAGTCGTCCTGTGTATTCTAGATCAAAAAGTTCTCTTGCCGGAAAAGTTTCTACTAACATTTTTCCTAAATCTGTACAAGTCAGACTCTTTCCTTTTGCCTTAATATAGCCGGCATCTTTCAACTTTTTAATTGTCTCCGCACGTGTTGCTGGGGTTCCAATACTGAATCCACTTAAAATTGCCATCATCATCTGTTCTTCTTCTTTTTCTTCATATTTTTTTCCACAGGTTTCCATGACTTTAAGCAATGTTTTTTCCGTATGTGGCTTCGGTGGTTTTCTTTCGACTTCATTAATTTCAGACTTTATTAATGGTAAAATGTTTCCTTTTTGAACTGGTGGCAGAATTGTTTCTTTCGCATCGATTCCTTCAATTAATTTCCAACCGGGTTCTAATTGTACTTTACCTTTTGCAACGAACTCTCCTGGTATATCGGTTTCCTGCATCTTAATATGCAAAACAGTGTCTTCTGCTACCGCAATTGGCATAAACTGCGCTAAAAATCGATTTTTTACTGCTTCATATACAATTCTTTCTGATTCAGATAACTTTGCCGGCTGCATATATGTAGGAATAATAGCAGAATGGCTCTCTACTTTCTTGCTGTCAAAAATACGCTTTGTACTTTTAAACTGTATCATTTCTTCATACGGACAATTTTTCTTATGAATATTTAATACTTTAGCTGTTTTTTCTTTTAAACTCTCATCAAGAACAACACTGGCCGTTCTTGGATAAGTAATAAACTTTTTCTCATATAGCTGCTGCGCGGTTTTTAGGACCTTATCTGAAGTCCATCCTTTATATTTTGATGTCACATACCCCTGTAATCCAGATAGATTAAAAAGATAGGGAGGATATTCATTTTTCTTTGTTATCTTTTTAGAGACAACTTCTCCATTTCTGCCATGAATTTTTTCTTGAATTTCCTTTAATTCTTCTGGATTATCGAACTTCTCATTTCCTTTTACATAATAAATACTATCAAAATCTTTCTTTTCTTCTGTCTGAAAGATTCCTTTTAATTTGTAGTACTTTGTGACTTTAAAATCGGCAATTTCTTTATCTCTATCATAAATAATTTTCAAGGTCGGCATTAAGACTCTTCCAACATTTAGAAGACGGATATTTTGTTTGTTTCGATATTTCAAAGTGGCAACGGATGTCAGATTAATTCCAATAAGCCAATCCGCAATCTGCCTGCCAAATCCTGCATCCTGCAAGGACTTCATTTCCTCATTCGATTTTAGATTATTCAATCCTCTGTTTACCTCTTCCGCCGTCCATTCATTTAATAAAATTCGTTCTACTGGTTTTTGTGGAGAAATGTAATTGATAATTTCATCTGCAATGATCTGTCCTTCCCTGTCATCATCCGTTGCAGAAATAATTCCCTCTACATCTTTCCGTTCCATAAGATTTTTTATTGTATTCATCTGCTGAACAACACCACTGTCCGGTTTTTCTTTATTTTTTCCGTCTGATTTTATTTTATATAAAAACTTCTCCGGAATATATGGAAACTTTTCAATCTTCCAACTGCGCATTTCCGGGTCATAATCTCTAGCATCATAAAGCTGTAAAAGATGACCAAATGCCCAGGTAATTACATAATATTCGCCTTCAAAATATCCATTTTTCCGGGAAGAAGCGGTGGCATCTGCAATATTTTTTGCCACAGACGGTTTCTCCGCTATTATTAACTTTTTCATCTGATTCCCTCTTTCTGGATTAAAAATACAACGGAAACTACTATATCATAATTTTTTTATTCTGTGAACCTTAGAGAATTATCCCCTTTTCTCCTTTTTTAAAAAATGCTATACTAATATTAATGATCTTACCCTATAATCAAGTACATTAAATTAGGAGGAATGACTATGACACCAAAACAGAAAGCCTGGGCAATACAGGCAGAACATGTGATAAAACAGATGGAACGTAGACACTTTAATGCTTACTATTGTTCTACAAAGGAAGAGGCTTTATCAAAGGCACTCTCCATCATTGAAAAAGGGGCTGTAATTGCTAGCGGCGGTTCCGCTACAATAGAAGAAGTAGGACTGCTTAATTACATAAAAACCCATTCAGAAGAATATACTTTTATTGACCGCAGTATTGCAAAAAATGAGGAAGAAAAAAGACAGATTCACGCAAAAGCAATTCTGTCTGATTATTATCTTATGAGTACAAATGCATTCACCATGGATGGACAGCTTGTCAATATTGATGGAAACGGCAATCGCGTCAGCGCACTTTGCTATGGGCCAAAACATGTAGTAATTATTACTGGTATGAACAAACTGACACCATCTGTAGAAGATGCATATAAACGAATCCGTCAGGATGCCTGTCCTCCAAACTGTGTACGTCTTGGACTTCCAACTCCATGCAGTAAAACTGGTGTTTGTGGCGACTGTATGTCTGCTTCTTCTATCTGCGACTTATTTGTCACTACAAGAATGTCACGCTATCCTGACAGAATCCATATCATTATGGTTGGAGAAGAATTAGGTTATTAAAATTCTTTTTTCTTTGAAAAGTTTTTTGCGAGGGTGTGAATCAGTTTATCAAAATCAAGCGGTTTTGCAATATATTCATTCATTCCGGCTTTTTTGGCTGCAATCACATCCTCATTAAATACATTTGCCGTTATCGCAATGATCGGGACGGTTTTTGCATCTTTTCTTTTTAATTTTCGAATCTCCTGCGTTGCCGTAAGCCCATCCATAACCGACATCATCACATCCATTAATACCGCATCAAAATAATTTTCCGAAGACTGTTTAAAGCATTCCAACGCTTCTAAACCATTTTTTGCAACAGAAACTTTTCCACCTGCATCCTCTAAAATATACTGTGCCACCTCAAGATTCAACTTATTATCTTCTACCAGAAGAATTCTCATTCCTTCGATCGTAACTTCTTCTGTATCTTCTTTTTCTATACAAACGGTATCTAACTTCACAGGAAGAGTAATAATAAAGGTCGTTCCCTCTCCCTTTACTGTATGAAGAGTAATACTACCTTTCATCTTACTTATAAGATTTTTAACAATGGACATACCAAGCCCTGTCCCTCGATAGCTGGAACGATTTTCAGCATCTTCCTGCGCAAATGGTTCAAAAATATGCTCTGCAAACTCTTTACTCATACCGATTCCGGTATCTGAAATAATAAATTCAAAATGCACATCTTCTTCATCACAGGATACTTCTTTTACGGAAAAAGTAATGATTCCCCCTGCATCTGTATATTTTATTGCATTACTTATAATATTAACTAAAATGGAACGCACATAATTTGGACTTCCGCATACATAAGGGTGAATAATCTCATTATCTACATGCTGTTCTAATTTTACGCCCTTTTCAGAAGCAATAATTCGCTGAACAGCCAATGTACTATCTACTAAGCTTGCAATATCAAATGGCTCTTCTATAAGCTGAATATCACCGGTTTCAAGCTTGGACATATCTAATATATCATTCGTAATCGATAAAAGCTGATCCGCTGCTCCTCTCATTTTAGAAAAACATAAATCAATCTTTTCCGGATCTTCAAGATGTAACTGTGCAATATCTAACATACCCATCATTCCATTAATAGGTGTTCGAATATCATGAGACATCCTTGATAAAAACTCTGACTTTGCCCGGACTGCCATTTCCGCATCCTCTGTCTTTTTCCTAAGAAGACGTTCCTGATTATGAATAAACATAAGTAAAATTGTGATCGTTAATGCCGCATTGGCCCATGGTAGATTATCAAAAAAACATTGCAGGATACTTCCGATAAAAAATGGAACAATATAGTAAATAGATTCCCATAAAATCTTTCTTTTTTCTAAATCCTTCTCAGTGCAAAGTCTCCATCCACTTAATATGATAGAAACTACATTATAGACATTCGCCAGTATTAAAATCACAGAAAAGCTATATATCTCTCTTTTCCAATAAGATATAATTAAAAGTATCGCCAGCAAATCAATCGGTATATATAGCAAAAACAGAGAACACCGATTTTTAAACACATCCGAACCATACATATTCTCACTGTAATAAAAAAGAAAAAAGGAAATAAAGGCTATTGAAATAAGAAAAACCGCATCTAACACATACAAAATCGCCGGTCCGGCAATATATTTTAACAACATCCCAAAAGCATCTGAAAGATCACAGACACAAACTGCAAGCAGTAAACGAAAAATCCATCTCTCGGTCTTTCCAAACCCTGGTGTTCTGCTAAGCACATATACCAGAATATTATTGATCAGCATCATTAAAAAAACTGTGTATATATAGTTTATTTTAAATACTTCCATTTCGATTACCTCATTTTGAAAAACACTTTTTTACAATTTATAATAGCATATAATAATACAAATTTCTATATAAAATATTTTTTTACTTTCTCTTATAATTTATTTAAATACTAATTTGTAGATTTCGTATAGACGAAAAAAGAAACAATACCATATCCCATCTGCTCTGTAGTCGTTGTGTTTAAAATGCTCGTTCGCATCTTAAACACACTCCGAAGCCGCATCTGGGATATGGTATTGTTTCTTTTTTCTGACTATCTAAATCTACAGTTGGCGAGAATGGGGGATTCTCCAGAAAGATATGGCTTTCCAGGAAATCAAATTCCAAGAAACTGACATTTATATAAGGAGTTTTATTTTTTCTGTCGGTATCCCTTACTATTTTCTTATGGCGAAACCGTTCTCTGATTAAAAACCATAGACTTCTGGGCAATCCCCTCTCCATTCAAAATTAAAATACTAATTTCCATCTGGAGCCAAAGAACAGAAAACCAGAAATAGAATATAGAAGAAAATATGATGTCGGAGCAAGTAAAAATGCCGAACAGGCATTTTCTGCGCCGCGACTATCTTCACATTTTCTTCTATATTCTATTTCTGGTTTTCGTTTCTTTATCCCATCAAATTAGTATTTTATGCTCTCATAAATTGGGTATTTCTCTGTAAGAGACTTAACGATTGCTTCTGCTTCCTCAAGTTTACGGTCAATAATAGTAAGCTTGATTGCTTCTGCTATCTGTACCATATCTTCTTCTTTTAATCCTCTAGATGTAACAGCAGGTGTTCCAAGACGAAGACCACTTGTTACAAATGGAGACTGTGGATCATTCGGTACTGTATTTTTATTACATGTAATGTGTACAGAATCTAATAATTTTTCCATGTCTTTTCCTGTAAGGCCCATCTTACGAAGGTCTACAAGCATCAGATGGTTATCTGTTCCGCCAGATACAATATCAAATCCTCTTTCGATTAATGCATCTGCCAATACAGAAGCATTCTTTACGATCTGTTTCTGATATTCTTTAAATTCTGGTGTTAATGCTTCTTTTAAGCATACAGCTTTAGCTGCGATTACATGCATTAAAGGACCACCCTGGATTCCTGGGAAGATAGCTTTATTGAAGTTGTATTTTTTATTTACCTCATCACTGGATAAAATCATACCACCTCTTGGCCCACGAAGTGTCTTATGAGTTGTTGTTGTTGTAACGTGTGCATATGGGATTGGGCTCTCATGAAGACCTGCAGCTACTAAACCTGCGATATGAGCCATATCTACCATTAATACTGCTCCAACTTCATCTGCAATTTCACGCATTCTCTTAAAATCAATCTTTCTTGCATAGGCGCTTGCACCAGCAATAATCATCTTTGGATGACACTCTAAAGCGATTTCTCTTACTTTATCGTAATCGATCACTCCCTCATCATTCACACCATAAGGTACACAATGATAGTTCTTACCAGACATATTTACAGGGCTTCCATGTGTTAAATGTCCGCCATGATCAAGGTTCATTCCCATGTAAGTATCTCCCAGATTCATTACTGCAAAGAATACTGCCATGTTGGCCTGTGCACCGGAATGAGGCTGGATATTAACATACTCACATCCAAACAATTCTTTTGCTCTCTCGATTGCCAGATTCTCTACAACATCAACATACTGACATCCACCATAATAACGTTTTCCAGGATATCCTTCTGCATATTTATTTGTAAGATGACTTCCCATTGCTGCCATAACTGCTTCGGATACTAAGTTCTCTGAAGCGATCAGCTCCAAATTATTTCTCTGTCTTCCGAGTTCATCTTCCATCGCTTTTGCAACTTCCGGATCAAAATCCTTCACATAGTCAAAACTAAACATATTTTCTTCCTCCGTATTGTATACTGAATTTTCTAAAATAGATTTGCATATCGAGATTATAGCATACTGATAAAATACAAGCAATCATTAAATACTGTAATATTACAGTACTTGAATGACTTCCCGTACATTTGATACACCAATTACCTGTATCTTCTTACAAATATTGTTACTGAGTACTTCTGCATTTGTCTTTGGCATGATGCATCTTGTAAATCCCATTTTGACGGCTTCAGCCAGTCTTTGTTCAACATGACTGACACCGCGTACTTCTCCGGTAAGCCCTACTTCCCCAAAAATTAATGTTCCTTCATGAACTGGGAGATTCCGATAACTCGATACAACTGCACAGATAATTCCAAGATCGATTGCCGGTTCACCAAGCTTCATTCCTCCAGCAAGGTTTACGTAGGCATCACAGCCACCAAGCTGCATACCAGCCTTCTTTTCAAGAACAGCCAATAAAAGATTCACTCTGTTAAAGTCAATTCCTACGGTAGTACGTCTTGGCATATTAAAACTTGTAGGGGAAACTAACGCCTGAATTTCAATAAGTAATGGTCTTGTCCCTTCCATCGAACATACAACAACGGATCCGGAAGCATCCGTTGGTCTTCCGTCAAGCATTACTTTTGATGGATTCTCTACTTCCACAAGCCCCTGTTCCTTCATTTCGAATACACCAATTTCATTTGTTGAGCCAAATCGATTCTTCACTCCTCGAAGAATTCGGTAAATTGCGGTCTGGTCTCCCTCAAAATACAATACCGTATCTACCATATGCTCTAATGTTTTTGGTCCTGCTACTACGCCTTCTTTTGTCACGTGACCTACTAAAAATACAGCAATACCTTCTACTTTTGCAAGCTGCATTAATACAGAGGTAACCTCTCTTACCTGACTGACACTGCCCGCTGCAGAAGTAATCTCCTCGCTGTACATTGTCTGAACAGAGTCCACCACAACCATATCTGGTTTTGCCTCTCTTACAGCTTCTGCGGCTGCATTGATATCGGTTTCGCAAAGTAGAAAAACATTCTCTTTAAAGCCACCAAGACGCTGTGCCCTCATTTTAATCTGTTTTAAAGATTCTTCGCCGGATACATAAACAACTTTTTTTCCACTGTTCGCCTGATAACGACAAATTTGTAATAGTAATGTTGACTTTCCAATACCGGGATCTCCTCCAACTAATGTAAGGGAACCTTTTACAATTCCACCACCAAGAACCCGGTCAAGTTCCGGAATACCAGAGCTTGACCTGTCTTCTTCTTCCATGGAAACTTCAAATAAACCGGTAAGCTGCTGATGTGGCAGATTATTTCCTCTTTTTCCGGCTCCCCTTGATACAGGATTAATCTTCTCCTCCGTCATTGTATTCCATTGATGACAGCCGGGACACTGTCCCATCCATTTCGGCGTTTCATAACCACATTCCTTGCAAAAAAATACGGTCTTTGCCTTTGCTTTTGCCATAAGTAATCCCTTTCTGTACTACAAGATCAAAAATTTTTAAATGTCTTTATTCATCAGATATCTTCTCGATAAAATTCAAGTCGAGCAGCCATCACTCACCACCTGAAAGAGGTGGAAGTCTTCTCGACTGAGATAAATAAAATAAGCTCGAAAAAACAATATTATTATATAAAGCATCTTCGCACAACACGAAGATGCTTTATATTATGATTATACTTTTTCGAACTTTTATACTTTTTCAATATGTATTATAACTTCACTACCTGAACTTTTGCAGTTTCTCCTGCATCCAGTTCAATACTAAAACTAATCTTTCCACCAAGACTTGATTTCAGCTTACCAATATTTGTGTCATTAACAAATACCTTATATTCCTTTTCTGGTTCTACTTCAAGTGTAATCTGAAGATCATCTGCTGCTTCTGTCTCAAATGCAATCTGACGTTCTGTTTCTTTATATCCATGCACTGCAGAACCTGGTACAGATTCGTACACAACACCACCATTCTTCTCTAAACGAGTGATTTCCTGAAATGTTTTTACTTTATATACATCGCCTTCGAATGAAAATTCGTCAAGCTTTGTCTTCTGTGTAAGACTGTAATCTCCAAAGCTTAAGCTTCCATTCTCCTCTGCTTTTAATAGTTCTTTTACATTAGCCATTATTATATCCTCCGTATTTGTATCTATAAAGCTACCATTATTATACAAGAAAGTAGGTAATTTTTCTACCAAAAACACATAATTATTAAAAACTTTTTTATTCTGTCTTTTTCTTCTTTCGCTCTTTCTGAATAACTGGCTTATCTTTTTCAATATCAAGAAGGATTTTATCATTATTTTTGATATGTCCTTCGAGGTATTCATCTGCAAGGAAATCTTCTAATTCATTCTGAATTGCTCGTCGTAATGGTCTTGCACCATATTGTGGATCATAGCCTTTTTCAAGAACATAATCTGCAACTTTATCAGAAAAATTCAATACAAAACCAGGATTCTTTGAAAGTCTGTCGGAAAGTTCTTTTAAGAGTAACTTCACAATTTCTTTTTGCTGTGGTTTTTCTAATGTGTGGAAGACCATAATACCATCCACACGATTAATAAATTCTGGTTTAAATAACTGTTTTACTTCTTCCATCACCTGAGACTTCATTCGCTCGTGATCTTCCTTAGCACTTCTTTCTGTAATAAATCCAAGATTTTTCGGTGCCATGATTCGTTGTGCACCTGCATTAGAGGTCATAATAATCACTGTATTTTTAAAGTCTACTTTTCTGCCGTTTGAATCGGTGATCTGTCCATCATCAAGTACCTGAAGAAGGATATTAAATACATCCCCATGTGCTTTTTCAATCTCATCAAACAAAAGAACACTGTACGGATGGCGGCGTACCTGTTCGGAAAGCTGTCCACCTTCTTCGTATCCTACATATCCTGGAGGAGAGCCAATTAATTTAGATACACTGTGCTTCTCCATATACTCAGACATATCTACACGAATCATTGCATTCTCATCACCAAAGAGTGCTTCTGCAAGTGCCTTAGACAATTCTGTTTTACCTACTCCTGTGGGTCCTAAGAACATGAAGGAACCGATTGGTCTCTTTGGATCCTTTAAACCGACACGACCTCGCTTAATTGCCTTTGCAAGCATTGTTACAGCCTCATCCTGCCCAATGACTCTTTTTTTCAAAGTAGATTCCAACCCTAAAAGGCGCTGGGATTCACTCTGGCTAATCCGCGTTACAGGGATCTTTGTCCAGGAAGAAACAACTGCTGCCACATCATTCTCTGTAACAGTGATACGGCTTACGGACTTCTTTTCTTCCCATAATTCTCGTTCTTTTGCCAGTTTTGTTTCAATAGTTTTCTGCTTTGTATTATTCGTCTTTGCTTTACGCAGATTTCCCTCTGCGAGTGCTTCCTCCTTTCTCTTACCATATTTATCAAATTGTTCTTCTAATGTCCTCATCTCATCAGACATTGTATAGAGACCAACTTTCTTCTTTGAAGCAGCTTCATCCATAACATCGATTGCTTTATCTGGAAGAAAACGGTCACTGATATATCGCTCGGATAATTCTACTGCTGCTTGAATTGCTCCTGCTGTATAATGTACCTGATGATGCTGTTCATATCTGTCTTTTAAACCATTTAAGATAGCAATTGCTTCTTCCTCAGATGGTTCTTCCACCGTAACCGGCTGAAAGCGCCGCTCAAAGGCAGCATCCTTTTCAATATATTTGCGGTATTCTTCACGAGTAGTTGCACCAATTAACTGAATCTCTCCTCTGGCAAGAAATGGTTTCATAATATTGGAAGCATCAATCGCACCTTCTGCTCCACCCGCTCCAATCATTGTATGAATCTCATCTACAAAAAGTAAGATGTCTCCTCTGGAGATTACTTCTTGAAGAAGTTTTTTAATTCTCTCTTCAAATTCACCTCGATATTTTGATCCCGCGATCATACCCGGAAGATCTAAAGTCATTACTTTCTTTTCCCAGAGCATTTCTGGCACTTCTCCCCGGATGATCCACTGTGCGAGTCCCTCTACAATTGCCGTTTTACCAACGCCTGGCTCACCAACAAGACAGGGACTGTTCTTTGTCCGTCTGCTTAAGATCTGTATGATTCGCTCGATTTCCTGTCTTCTTCCCACGATAGGGTCTAATCTTCCATCTTTCACTTTCTGCGTTAAATCTACACAGTATGAAGAAATCATCGAGTTCTTACGCTTATTCTTCTTAGGAGCTGTCAGAGATTGGTATTCTTTCTGTGCCCTTGTCATATCTATTCCAGTTGCTGTTAATACATCAATATAAATCTTCTTGACATTGATATTCATTCCCTTCATCAGACGAAGAGCAATACAATCTCTTTCTTTAATTAACGCCAGTAAAATATGTTCGGTTCCTATCTGCTTTGCATGAAGGCGAAGTGCCTCCTCCTCACTGGCAGATAAAACATGCTCTGCCTTAGGACTATATCCAAGAAATGTCTGACTAGTATTATCTCCAAGTGCTGCCGACTCACCAAGAACTGCTTCTAAAAAGTTTTCATATGTAAGGCTATTCTCATAAAGTACTCGCCCGGAAAGAGATTCCGGCTCTGATAAAAGTCCTAAAACAAGATGCTCGGTCCCTATATATTTTTGATGGCATGAAGCAGCATCCTGTGCCGCTCTTTCTAATACCCGGGAAGCATAGTTATTATATTCTGTTCTCATTCTATCCTCGCTTTCTATTCTTCCTCTTCTATTACAAGAAATGTATCATACATTTCTTCGATTAACTGTTTCATCTCATCCTTTGTAATCTCCTTACAGATTGCCTGTGCTACGATCATCTGCATATATTCATTCACCTTTGTCATTTCTTCTGCTTTATTACTAATCTGTACAGAAATGACTGCTCCGCGTCTTCTGTCAAGCTTCAGATAGCCTTCCTGCCGAAGCATAGCATATGCCTTATTCACCGTATGCATATTCACACCAAGTTCTCCTGCCAGACAACGTACAGAAGGAAGGGAATCTCCATCCCTTAACTGTTCCTGTGCAATTTGCATAACGATTTGGTTGCGAAGCTGTATGTAGATTGCTTCAGGGCTGTTAAAATCAAGTTCTATTCTCATATTTATCATCCCATTCTTTTAAAGATATCTTCTGTGTTATATAGACTATATCATGTGGCTCAAAAAATCAAGTCTATAAAGAAAAAAACGTATAAAATGTATTCTTATCTTACGGTAAACACACTTTATACGTTTCTTTTATTAATGCTCATCAGCAAGAAGCTGGCAATACAGAATATCCAGTGCTTCTTTTACTGCACTGTAACGGACACCCTGACGATCTCCTCCGTAAAAACAACGCTTTACAATCGTACATCCCTTTACATAACAACCGATATAAACCAATCCTACCGGTTTTTCTTCTGTTCCGCCTCCGGGTCCGGCAATCCCCGTCGTAACAATAGCGGCATCTGCATTTGCCGCTTTCGCAGCGCCTTCTGCCATTTCTAATGCCGTCTGCCTTGATACTGCACCATACATTTTGAGTGTTTCTTCTTTTACACCAAGCAATTTATGTTTGGCTTCATTAGAATACGTAATGTAGCTCTCCTTAAAAACTTCTGAAATTCCATCGGCATTTACAAGGGTACCTGCCACGAGACCACCCGTACAAGATTCAGCAGCTGTTACTGTCATCTTCTTGTGAAGCAAAATACGTGTAATCTTTTTTTCAATTGGTTCTTCTGCCATAATCCGATTGGAACTCATTATTTTTCATTGCCTCCCTCTTTCAGTACATCGATATTCTTTGCCAGATAATCTACGAGAGAAACAATCGTAAGAATCAATGCAATGTATACAAGAATCTGTTCAACAATATGTATACCACCAGCATAGGCTGGGAAATTCTCACCAAGATTCAGCATGAGCAAAATGATAGCAAACATCTGGAAATTTGTCTTAAACTTTCCCCAATAACTTGCAGCAATAACAACACCGTTGTCACTTGCTACTAAACGGAAACCACTAATGACAAACTCTCTAGCAATAATTACGATAACGATCCATGCGGCAATCTTATTTTGTGCAACTAAACAGATAAATGCAGAAGAAACAAGCATTTTATCTGCTAATGGATCCATGAACTTTCCAAAATTCGTTACAAGATTATACTTTCTTGCAATATGTCCATCTAAAAAGTCTGTAAGACTTGCTGCGCAAAAAAGAACGGTTGCAATCCACTTTGAACCAGCCACAAAATCTGTTAATAAAAAGAATACAAAGAATGGAATCATAATGATTCTCACAATTGTAAGCTTATTCGGTAAATTCATCGGCATAAATAACATCTCCCATCAAATCATATTCATTAGCTCCTGTAATCCGAACAGGAACTATGTCACCGGAAATTAATTCTTCCTCTGCACGAACAAATACATTTCCGTCTACCTTTGGCGCATCCATATAGGTTCTTCCAATATAAATGTCGTCCTCATATAAGTAGCCTTCTATTAAAACGGACATCTCCTGACCGATTCGACGTTCTTCTTTTTCAGCAGAAATCTCCTGCTGCAATGCCATAATCTCATCTCTTCGGCTTTCTTTTATATCTTCTGGAATCTGCCCATCCATCTCGGCAGCCTTTGTTCCTTCTTCTGCGGAATAAGGGAATACACCCAGACGGTCAAATTCCATCTTGTCTACAAAATCTACCATATTATTAAATTCTTCCTCTGTTTCACCAGGGAAACCGGTAATTAATGTAGTACGGAGAACAATGTCCGGAATTTCTTTTCTTAACTTCTCCACAAGAGAAATTAATTCTGCTCGATTCGTTCTTCTGCCCATACGCTTTAATATCCTATCTTCACTATGCTGAATTGGGATATCCAGATAATGACAAACTTTTTTTTCTTTTTTCATGACAGCGATAAGCTCGTCTGTAATTTCTTCCGGATAACAGTATAAAATACGAATCCATTCAATACCTTCAATCTCGCAAAGCTTTGTAAGCAGTTCCGGCAACGCCTTTCTTCCATAGCAGTCCATGCCGTATACTGTTGTTTCCTGTGCGATGAGAATCAGCTCTTTGACACCGTTTGACGCAAGATTCTTTGCTTCCTGTAATAAGTCTTCCATAGGGAAACTACGATACTGTCCTCGAATGTATGGAATAATACAATAGGTACAGCGTTTATTACACCCTTCTGCAATCTTTAAATATGCTGTATAACCTCCGGTTGTTACTACTCTTTTATCTGCAAGAGAATCAGGGAGCAGATCAATAGAAGGACAGCAATTTATGAAAGATTTTTCTTGTGTTACTGCTTCTTCTGGAGATACCTCCTGTAAACTTTCTGTTCTATCAAGAATTTCATCTAAAATAGAAACAATTTCTGTATAGCCAGTGGTTCCGATCACCGCATCAACTTCAGGAATCTCCTGTTGAATCTCATCCTGATAACGCTGCGCCATACAACCAGTAACGATCAAAGCCCTGAGGTCACCCTTCTTTTTCCATTCAGCCATCTCAAGGATTGTTTCTATACTCTCTTCCTTTGCATCATGAATAAAGCAACAGGTATTCACTACAATCGCATCTGCCTCCGATTCTTCCTGAGCAACGCGATATCCCGCTTCATTCAAAAGTCCAAGCATTTTTTCACTGTCTACAAGATTTTTGTCACATCCTAATGATACAAATAATACATTTTTCATCGGTTATTCATCCTTAATGCTGCTTCTACACAGTTATTCATTAACATGGCGATCGTCATTGGTCCTACCCCACCTGGAACTGGTGTGATTGCAGAAACTTTATCTGCCACTTTATCATAATCAACATCACCACAAAGTTTATTTTCTGCATTTCTGTGGATTCCCACATCAATAACAACTGCTCCATCTTTTACATAGCTCTCATCAAAAAACTTTGGTTTTCCAATAGCTGCTACTAAAATATCTGCTCTCTGACATACTTCTTTTAAATTCTTTGTATGAGAATGACAGATCGTTACAGTTCCATTTTCTCTTAAAAGGAGCATCGCCATCGGTTTTCCAACAATGTTGCTTCGTCCAACAACTACACAGTCTTTTCCGTCAATAGAAATTCCGGAACGCTTTAATAACTGAATAATTCCGGCAGGAGTACAAGATACAAAGCCCGGTTCTCCTGTTGATAAAGCTCCTACACTCTGTGGATGAAATCCATCAACATCCTTTGCAGGAGAGATTGCCTGGATAATTTCTTTTTCATCCATATGAGCTGGGACAGGCAGCTGGACAAGAATACCATTGACATGATCATCCTTATTTAGTCTGTCAATTAAGGCAAGCAGTTCTTCCTGTGTTGTTTCTTCTGGAAGTTCATATGCCTGTGATTCAATTCCAATATAAGCGCAAGCTTTCTTTTTATTATTCACATATACGCTTGAAGCCGGATCATTTCCTACTTGAATTACAGCTAAACATACAGAAACGCCTTCCTCTTTTAACTGCTTTACCTGTTCTTTTAATTCCTCCTTAATATCAGAAGATATCTTTTTTCCATCAATTCTTAAAGACATGGTAATTCCTCTTTCTTATTCAATATTTTTAATATGTGTATTTCAGAACGCATCAGCATTCCTGCTTTAAACAGCCATAAGATATTTTATAATACAACACTTTTTCCATTTCGTAAAGTCCTGACCGATAAGTCTTTATATATCTTTATAAATATTCCTCAAAATATGCCTCTAATTGTTCTGAAGACATCAGAACTTTACGTGGCTTTGTTCCTTCTTCCGGTCCTACGATTCCAGCATCTGCAAGCTGATCAACAATCCTTGCTGCCCTGTTAAATCCTACCTTAAACATTCTCTGAATCATACCAATAGAAGCTTTATCTTTTTCAATAACAAAACGGGCTGCTGCCTCAAAATATTCATCTTTTTCCTGTGAAATAGCTGCACTGTTTAATTTACTTTCGATTTTTTCAGTAACTTCTGTATCATACACTGCAACATCTTCGTTCTCTTTTAAGAACTCTACCACATCACTGATTTCACTATCTGAAATAAATGCCCCCTGTACACGTACTGGTTTAGAATATCCAGCTGGATAAAATAACATATCTCCTTTTCCAAGAAGCTTCTCTGCACCGTTCATATCAATGATGGTACGGCTGTCTACACCAGATGAAACAGAAAAGGCGATTCTTGACGGTACATTTGCCTTAATCAGACCGGTAATAACATTAACAGATGGTCTTTGCGTTGCAATCACCAGATGAATTCCTGCTGCCCTTGCAAGCTGTGATAAACGTACAATCGCATCTTCCACCTCGCCAGGCGCAACCATCATAAGGTCAGCAAGCTCATCAATAATAATAACGATCTGTGGCATTTTCTTAATTGTTTCTGGATCAATCTCCCCTGATTTCTGAAGTTCTTTTACCTTTTTATTATATCCTTCAATATTTCTAACACCGGTTTCTGTAAACTTTTTATAACGGTTCGTCATCTCTGCTACCGCCCAGTTCAGCGCACCAGATGCTTTTTTCGGATCTGTCACGACTGGAATCAAAAGATGCGGAATACCATTATAAATACTAAGTTCCACCATCTTAGGATCAACCATAATAAGTTTTACCTCTTCCGGAGAAGCCTTGTACAAAATACTCATGATCAAAGTATTAATACAGACCGACTTACCGGAACCGGTTGCTCCGGCAATCAATAAATGCGGCATCTTTGCAAGATCTGTAACAACGGTTTTTCCACCGATATCTTTTCCTACAGCAAATGCAAGTCTGGACTTAAATTTTTCAAAAGTACTGCTTTCTATCAGATCACGAAAATGTACTGTCTGATTGTGCTTGTTTGGGATTTCAATTCCTATCGCTGCTTTTCCGGGAATTGGTGCTTCAATTCGAATATCTGAAGCAGCCAGGTTCAGCTTAATATCATCCGTAAGTGAAAGAATCTTGCTTACCTTCGTTCCCTGCTCAGGAAACATCTCATACCTTGTTACAGACGGGCCACAGCTAATGTCTGTAATCGTTACATTAACCCCAAAGCTTTCCAAAGTCTGCTGAAGCTTCAATGCAGTTTCTTTTAAATACTGTTCATATCCGGAAGATTGTGTCTGCTGTTCTTTTATAAGAAGAGTAACCGGTGGAAAAATGTAATCCTTTCCTTCTGCCTTTTTTCTATCAGGGACAGCAGCTTCTTTTGCTTTAATTTCTTTAACTACTGTTTCATTAGATATAATCTCGTTATCCTTAGCTTCACTTTCTATCACTTCATTATCTGAAATATTTGAAATTTCACTGGCATTTTCTTCATTATCTGCCGCTTCATTATTTATATCTACAACTTCATTGGTCATAGCTTCTACATCGTCCGTCTCACCATCTATAAGCTTATATTCCGTTGTTTCCTTATCTTTTTCTTTATCTTTTTCCTCATCATTGATTCTTTCAGCCTCTATCGTTGATTGCGAGAAATCAGGGAGATTTACTGAAATATCTTCTTCTAAAATCGCATCTGCTTCTGATACAATATTCTCAACAGATTCTTTGACAGAAGTTTTTAATCCACTTATCTTGATTTCTTCCGGCAAAGAGGTATGAAATCCTCCCTTTGCTTTATGAGGTGCTTCATATACGTCCTCTTCTTTTTCTTTTTGATTCGTTTCTTCTTCAAAGGAGGATGCAGATTCTTTTATTTCGTCAGGGAATGTAAATGCACTGAAATCCAGCTTACCCTGAAACGGTTCTGTCTTCCCATCTTCTTCTGTAAAAGGATAGATTCTTGGATGAAGTTCTTTTACACAATCTTTTCGTTTCACTTCATCAGAGGACGTAAATAATGGAACATTTACTTTTAAATCCTGTAAGTTCTTTACTGATTCTGTCTTATCTGTTTTTTCCCGGGCACTTTCTTTCTGCGATCTACGTTCTTCTAATTCCTTTACTTTTTCCTCGCATTGTTCCGTTCTACGCTTCTCCGTTGTTTTCTTTTTACCATTTTTCATCTTTAAAAATGACTTTGTTCTATCTGGAGTTTCTTCTTCATCAAGATTGATCAGAATATCTTCTGTAACAGCGGCTTCCCTCTCCAGTTGTTTTTGCTGAGCAGCTTTTTTCCATTCTTCTCTTGATGTTTTCATATCTTTTACAATCTTTTTGAAAAAAGACACAAAAGAACGCTGTGTGAGCAAAATACAGGATAACAGGAAAATGCAAAAGAGAATTACCATAGCTCCTGCCGTCCCAAAGCCTTCTTTTAACAATAGGGCGATTCCACCACCGATAATTCCTCCTGTCACATGATTATCGATCGCCAGTGAAAATAAATCATGTACTGTTATGGAAGCACCTTTATATAACAACTGGGAAAGTGCTGACACTTCCATCAAAATGATAAAACCTGCGCCACACTTTTTCATCGCCAGTGTACTATAATCATTTGCAATTAAGATGGTTACGCCAAGGAAAAAGAATACCGGCATAACAAACTGCGCACAACCAAAAATACCAAAAAAGAAACTTGCAAGCCACTTTCCGATCATCCCACAATGACCAAAATTACTAAACATCATCAGAACAACTAATCCGAATGAAACAACAAGCGTTATCTCATTGCTCATAGGAATGCCCTCATCTCTTTGCGTATAGTTTCTTTGTGCGCTGTTTTTTTGTGTCGTTCCTTTTTTTCTTGTTGTTGTGCTGCCCTTCGCGGTACTTTTCCTTGTCACATTACTGCCCGGTGCTGTTTTCTTTGTCGTTTTTCGTTTTGTTTTATTCTCGTTTGTTTTACTATTTGCCATATATAACACCTTTATATTCTAAGTTTGATACTTCTATCATCATATCACAAATACCCGAAGAAAAAAAGATGCGTTCTTAAAATAAATAACACTGTTTTTATCTTATTAATTTTTATAATTTCTTCTTTTCCTTCTTCTTTCTATCTCCTGATGCAACCAGAAAAGTGCTTCGGAGATACCGCCAACCTCGTGAATCAATCCCTCTTTTACTGCCATTTCTCCTACAAGAATTGTTCCCAGATCTTTTACCATCATCCCCTGTCGCAGCATCATTCTTTCTATCCTGCTTTTTGTAACTCCGGTATGTGCTTCCACAAATTTAAGAATCCTGTCCTGAATTAATTTGAAATATTCAAAAGTCTGGGGTGCACCAATTATCGTTCCATTTAAACGTACCGGATGAAGGACCATTGTCGCCGTTGGTGCAATGAATGTTCGATCTGCCGCTACAGATAATGGTACACCAATAGAATGACTGTCACCAATAATTAGAGAAACGGTTGGTTTCTTTATAGAAGCAATCATCTCTGCTACAGCAAGACCACAAGAACAATCTCCTCCTACGGTATTTATAAGGAAGAAAATCCCCTCTATTTCTTCACTATCCTGTGCTTTTGCCAAAATAGGAAGTAAATGTTCATACTTTGTCGTCTTTATTCGCTCTGATGACAGATTATGTCCTTCGATTTCACCAATAATTGATAAAAATAAAATGTGATGTCCTGATATCCCATCTTCCAGTATGATTTCTCCAACTTCTAATAAATTATTTAACTGTTGATTCATGAGCTGCCTCCTGTATTTTTTTCTAGCATACCCATTTCAAGCAAAAAAACACCAGAGAACTCCATTACATTTCACTCTCCAGTGTTTTCTTTTTATTTAGAAACTTTATAAAACTTGTGATTATTCTGAAACTGACTACTCACCTTCAAACAATTCCAGTTTTTTAAAGCGTCCATATGTGCATCATAATATTCTTTATCTAAAATCAATGCCTGGGAATATCCCTTCTCTATATCTCCTATCGCTTCCTCTACATGCGAAAACGTGATTGCCCGTCCTTTGTATTTATTTGCAAGATATTTTGCAAATCTTTCTTCACCGGCTCCAGCCGGTGCTGCAATTATTTTATTTTTGAGACTTCGCATATCAAGTAATCTGCTTTCTTTCGGAACCAATACACAAATATCTGATGTGTAAAATTCACTTCCAGAAAGAGCTTCCTTTTCTCCGGTTTTTACGACTGTACTGCCAATAAAGCCATCAACAGATTGTTCTGAAAGACTTTGTTCTGAAGCAGAAATATCCATCGGAACAAACATATAAGTAAACGACTGTTCTTTTGAAAGCTTATCTAAAAATGTCACATACAAACCTTTTTCTGTGCCATCAGCATCTTTATAATAATATGGCGCATCGTTATCAACTACACCAATATAATAATCTACTTTCTTCTCCGTTTTCTTTTTTTGATTGCCAAATTGACATCCTGCAAGAATACATAAAAGTAACAACGTTATGATTCCCAGTGTAAATTGCTTTCTTTTTTGCATTCGGACCCTCCTGTTAATTTTAATGCACTCTCAAAGCCTTCACTACACTTGCTTTTGTGAGAAGATTATAAGAATACATTTTATAGTCCCAGCTCATGTCTGTAAATCTGTATTCTTGTTTCTATTTCATCTAATTCCTTATTGATTTCCTGAATACGTGCCTTTCCCTGTTCTACATCAATTGCTGTATCCTGCATAATTTTTGTAATATAACGTGGCAGATTTAAATTATAATCATTTTCCTGAATCGTTGCTTTAGATACACACGAGCATAATCCGGGAATCGTTTTTCGCTCCATCCAGAGTGTCTGTAAGTTTTTTACCTGTTCTCTATTAAATTCTTCCACTTCAGAACAATCAAAAAACATCACATCATCTTCACTTCGATTCAACTGTAAAAACAAAAAGACTTCTGCCTGCCCATTTGAATGAAATATAGTATCTGGAAGTAACATCACCGTATCAAGACAATTTAATTCATCTACAAGATACTTGCGGATTTGTGCTTCTCTTCCTTCACGATATAACATTGCTCCCGGAAAGATGGCAGCTAGAGAACCATCTTTTTTCAGGCAGGACAATGCTGTTAACAAAAACGGAAATTCTCCCTTTGTTCCAGAATAAAACTGCTCTTTGCCAACCGAAATTCTTGGTGGCGATACGTATTCACCTGCCTCTACGCCTTCTGGCATAAAAATTAAAATATGGTCAGCACCTTCCGGAAGTTCCTGTCTTGCCTTCCACTCTCTCTTCATGAAGAAATGTAAATCATTTAAGGGAATTCCTTTCATATAACAAAGAATAGTGAAAATATCAATGTATTCTTCTTCCTTTGCATATCCATAAATATCTGCCTCTTCTCCAGCATTTATAATATAGGAAGCCAAAATTCCATACTGAAATTCAGGCAAAAGAAACTTCTTTTTTTCTGACACACTCTGCACATTGTTATTAAAAAAATTATTATATAATTCGCACAGTTCTTCTGATATATACGTATCCTTCTTTAATCTTGCAAATTCCGTAACTAAAAGAATAAATAAATTGGGATACTGACTCAACAATTCTTCTTTTGGATTCCAACCATTGATTTTTTTTAAAAACTTACGAAAAAATCTGGCATAACTTTTTTGTTTTTCCAAAGAATGTACTTTTTCAAGTTTTTTATAAAAAGAAAAGTCTGTCAATTGAAATTCTTTATTAAGCATGTGAAGAAAGGAAGAGGCTGATTCCATAAATTTTAAAAAAGAAGCTACCTGAAGCTTCCCTCGTATTGCCATTTTTACTAATTCACCTGGTTTGTATACATCTTCTAATAAGTCATCATGTTTTAAACAAAGATACTGATAAAATAAGAGGAACACACAACTATCTCTGTATTCCTCAAATGTCAGACCCGGATGACTTTCACTTAAAATTGACAAAAATTCATTATGTATCTGTTCTCTGTCCATCCGATTCCCCTTTTTATATTTTTTCTAAATAGTGCATCATTTCTTCTGTCAAAATTGCCTCTTCTAAACGCATTTTTTCCATGAGCAATACTTCTTTTCTCTTCTGATAATAATACAGCTTACCAATGGACATCTGCGTTGACAAATTCGGACACTCGATCATCAGCTGACGAATCATATGAACTGACAATACTTTGACAGAAGAATTCCCCTGAATAGCAATCATTCTCTGTCTTTTTATTTCAGGATGCTCATTAAAATACCACGCAAAATAATAAGGATCCATAATTCCATTCTGAAACTCTATAGAGACAAAATTTGATGGAATAATTTTCCCTTCATGCTGCTTTTCTAATACAGCAGCGCGGTGGAAGGAGGTCAGCCCTATTACAATACTGTGTTCTTTTGCCAGATTCAGATTCTTAGTCTTTTTTCTATCAACCAAAGCAGTTGGTACTTCATAGTCCCATACTCCATTTTCCTCATCTATCAGCTGACTGATCGTAAGAATGGGATATTCCTCTCCCTCACTTAATATCTTTGGCTTTATTCTGTTTAATACCACACCATGTGTAATCTGACTGATCTGCTCTAAAAGGAGTTCCAACCTTCACTGCCTCCCCGTAACAATAATTTATTTGATGATCTCACGAAGTGCAAGATTAATTCTTCCCATCTTATCAATTTCAAGAACTTTTACTTTTACTTTATCACCAATATTAACAACGTCTTCTACCTTCTCTACTCTTTCTTTGGAAAGCTTGGAGATATGAATCAGACCATCTTTATTAGGAGCTAACTGCACAAATGCACCAAAGTTCATAATGCGGACTACTTCTCCTTCATAAATTTTACCTGCTTCTACTGGTTCTACAATAAGACGAATAATTTCCATCGCTCTGTCAATCATAGCCTGATCTACTCCACAGATGTCTACTCTTCCTTCATCATTAATATCAATCTTTACACCAGTTTCATCAATAATTGCATTGATTGTTTTACCCTGTTTTCCAATAATCTCACTGATCTTATCTGGATCTACATGCATCTGCATGATCTTTGGAGCATATTCTCCAACATGATCTCTTGGTGTAGAAATCACTGGTTCCATAACATTAGTAAGGATATGTTCACGAGCTTCTTTTGTACGTGAAATTGCTTCGCGGATAATGTCCGGTGTCAATCCATGAATCTTAATATCCATCTGGATTGCTGTAATACCATCATGTGTACCTGCAACCTTAAAGTCCATATCTCCGAAGAAGTCTTCTAATCCCTGAATATCTGTCAGTACAATGTAATCATCATCATTGTCTCCTGTTACAAGACCTGTAGAAATACCTGCAACTGGTTTCTTGATCGGAACACCGGCTGCCATCAAAGATAAAGTAGAAGCACAGATACTTGCCTGAGAAGTAGAACCATTAGATTCTAATGTCTCAGAAACAGTACGAATAGCATATGGGAATTCATCTTCACTAGGAAGTACTGGAACTAATGCCCTTTCTGCTAACGCACCATGTCCGATTTCACGACGTCCCGGACCACGACTAGGCTTTGTTTCACCTACAGAGTAGCTAGGGAAATTATAATGATGCATATATCTCTTTGATGTTACATTTGCATCAAGACCATCAATCTTCTGCGCTTCAGATAATGGTGCTAATGTTGTAATTGTCATAATCTGTGTCTGTCCGCGGGTAAACATACCTGAACCATGTACTCTAGGTAAAAGATCAATCTCCGCAGCAAGTGGACGGATTTCATTGATTGCACGACCATCTGGACGCTTATGATCCTTTAAGATCATCTTTCGAACGGTCTTCTTCTGGAACTTATAAACGGCATCATCAATTAATGGAAGCCAGTCCTCGTGTTCCTCTGCATAACGCTCTTCCAGTTTTTCTTTAATCTGTCGGATATTCTCTTCTCGAACCTGTTTTACATCGGTAAATACTGCTTTTTCCATCGCTTCCGGTGTAATAAAGGATACCATATCATCCCATAAATCTTCCGGTGTATCTACATGTTCGTATTCATGCTTTTCTTTACCACATTCTTCTACAATGCGGTCAATAAACTTAATAACTTCTTTATTTACTTCATGTGCCTTGAAGATAGCTTCAATCATCTTATCTTCCGGAACCTCATTCGCACCAGCTTCGATCATAATAACCTTCTCGGCTGTAGAAGCAACAGTAAGTGCAAGATCAGAAACTAATTGCTGATCCGCTGTCGGATTCACGATAAACTCACCGTCAATAAGACCAATTCTTGTTCCAGCGATCGGACCATCAAATGGAATATCTGAAATAGATGTTGCAACAGAAGCGCCAAGCATTGCTGTTACTTCTGGTGAACAGTCAGGATCCACTGCCATAACCAGATTATTCAATGTTACATCATTTCTGTAATCTTTAGGGAATAACGGACGCATTGGACGGTCAATTACACGAGAAGTAAGAACTGCATGTTCGGATGCCTTTCCTTCTCTCTTATTAAATCCTCCCGGAATCTTACCTACCGCATACATCTTCTCCTCAAACTCCACACTCAGAGGGAAGAAGTCAATTCCTTCTCTTGGCTTTTCTGAAGCTGTTGCTGTAGATAAAACCACTGTATCACCATAACGCATAAGAGCAGCACCATTCGCCTGCGCTGCCACTTTTCCAATCTCAACTGTTAATGTTCTTCCGGCCAGTTCCATAGAAAACTGTTTTACCATCATTTAAACCTCCTAAAAATATATATTAAATACAGGGAAGGTTTCCGAAACAACTGAAAAAGACACTGGGCATGCAATGTCCTTTTCAGAAGTCTCGGGCACATCCTTCCCATAGTCATAAATTATGACCTAATCTTTACCATTCTATCACAGGATAAAAAAAACTGCAATAGTTGAGATTACTATTTAATTCATTAAGAGAAAGCAGACGAAAAAAAGAATTTCCTCCTATAGCAACTGTAAAGATATCACTGCGTAGAAAATGCCTATTCGGCATTTTTACTTGCTCTCACATTACATTTGCTATAGGAGGAAATTCTTTTTTTCTGTTTGTTGGCTCCGCTCCGGAAGGAATGGATGCAATAGTCTTTGGAGAGAGAGATGGGGAAGAGGACAGAAAGGTTCCTGCTTGCTCGGAAGAATTCTTCCATGGCATCAGGTTGTTGAAATTTCGTAAGCAAGTAATCTTTGGATACCGTTCTTTAAAAGTCCCTTCCAGATTTTTAAATCGCTTATACATGTCCATAATAATGTTTACAAATCACGAGACATTTTTCAATTACTAAACTATACAAACCCCAAAGTATTTACTCATCTAAATAAAACTCATCCAACACATACGTCGTCACCGGCGTAATAAACAATTCATACCGTATAACCAACCTTATCAAATCATTCCCATCAATTAAAGTAATCGGTGTCCCTGCTCTCGCAGCTTCTCTCGCCTGATTTGTAAATCGGCTATTAGTTATGAAAACACCATAATCTGCCTGATATTTATTCATTGCTCCAATCCCTCCGTCATTTGAGATTTGGATGCTTTTACTCGTGAACTGTACTCCCATTTTAGTAAGTAATGCTCTTGAGAACTGTTCAAATTTAGCTGAAGACATTTTTGCAATAGCACTTTGCAATTTTTATATAATATAACATGATTTTTCCTCCCGAATACTTTTCTCATTTGTTTTCTTATTGGTAATCTTTCACGTTCTTTTTTGATATATTTAAGAAAAAAATTATAACATATTTTCTCTAATTTCACTATAAAAACACGCAGTCTCAGATAATCTTTATCTAAGATTGCGTGTTATATTTTTTATAGAGACCTCTAAGAGATTCTTTGCTATCTATTTTAGAACTTCTTAGAGTCCTTTTACATCTATTCTGGACCCCCCCCCTTAGAATCTCCTACCTACATTTTGTCCCCCTCACAGATATTTTCTACCTATAATCCCCCGACACCTCCATATAACTCCGCTTTCCACGAATATAATCCTCATATGCGATTTCCGGGTCTTTGCCCTTGAATACGGTGCAAAGTCCGCACATATCGCAATCGGCAATGCATGGAAATGTTTTTTTGATGTATTGTCGTCTTTCTTCTTCTGTGGAAGATTCTATTTCTGGTGGTCGCATAATTAACTTCACCTGCCTTATTATCTTACTAGTCCAGTATGACTTCGGTATTCTTCGTTTAATTGACGGAGTTCTTTTTCACCGTTGATATATGGTTCATAAAAAGCATCTACCAGACCACCGCCTAGATTGTCACAGCCATTGCAGAAGTCACAGGCTCCACCACACTGGCTGAGTCCTTCCTGTACGATACGGATTCGTTCTTCCTTTGTTGTGTCTTTTATTAATATGCTTTTGATTTCCATGTGACATCTTCCTTTCTTGCTGCTACTTGACTTTTGGCTAAATCATATTCATTCTTAGAGTTATCCCATTCTTTTTTGAATTCTTTATTATCAAGCTGTTTATTAAGATATTTTCTGAAATCACTCATAGAATTTATTCCCACTTTTTATTTTTGTTTTGCATTAATTCTTTGTCTTTATTATATGTGATATAATCCACATTATCAAGTTGGATTAATGCACACATACGTCGCATTATCTGGAAGTAACTGTGATTTTTTGTAATATTTATCTTTTTCCAATAAGAATACTCCCACCTCTAGAACATGTTTAAAAAATGCTTTCTGTAAGATGTACGTTACAATTTGTGGAGATGAATTGTATCCATTCCCCACTTGATAGTGTATCCTAATCATAGTATAATATATTCAGTTAAATAATGAAAAACAAAACCAAGAGAACAAAACTTACCAAAATTAGGAAAACGCTTATCTCTACAGGTGAGTGAGAATGTCACGCTAGGATTACTATAGTTAATTTTATAACAAATGACCATTTTAATATAGAGGTATTTTCAGATGAAGGAACCACAATTACTACAGACAAAAGCTTATGATTATTTAATTAATCTAATCAAAAAGGGTGAATTAGAAACAGATAAAATTTATTCTTTAAATCAGCTTGCTAAAGAGGCAGGATTTTCAAAGACTCCATTTCGTGATGCTGTATTACGTCTTGAACAGGAACGTTATATCGACATTCTTCCAAGCCGAGGCTTTACTCTCCATAAAATGTCCAAAGAAGATATTATTGAAACATATCAGATGAGGAATGCTATTGAAATATACTGTTCTAAACAACTTGCTCTCCACTTAGATACTCCTCGCGGACAGGAATATTTTAATAAGCTTTCTACTAAAATAGAACTTCAAAAAGAGATACGAAACACAACACATTCTGAAGAAGACTTCGGTCGGAAAGATTATGAGTTTCATCGAAGTATTGTGCAATATGTAGATAATGAATCCATGTTAGAAATCTATCGCCGTTTTATGTACCGTATATTCTGGCTGACAGTTACTTCCTTTTCTCAAAAAGGCCGAATGGATGAGACAATCAATGAACACATTTCCTTATTAAATATGATACAGGCACAGGATTTAACCGCACTTGAAAAACTCATCATGCATCACCTTGATGTACCTCAAAAAATTACATTAAGTTTAATTCAATAACAAGCACAAAGGGTCTTTATATTCCATTTACTCTATAAACGTTGCTTTTAAAATGTTCAATCGCATCTTAAAACATCTTAACGCCGCATTCGGAATATATATAATTTCATGCCACCCGAAGGCTTATTATGATACTATTCTTCTTCCTTATTTAAAATTGAATAATAAATTGCAACCATCACCAAAGACAGCCCGTAAGAAATAATATACCCCCTATATGTGGCCTCGGAGCAAGTGTTGGACACGAGCCTAAAGCGAGTATCCAACACGATGCGACTAAAGTCACATATAGGGGGTATATTATTTCTTACGGGCGTCTATTCTATCTTAAATTACTTATTCAATCTCCGCAATACATACTACCTGACTGGAGCCTAATCCTTTGATAAGTAATGGAGCATTGAAAAATCTCTTAATTTTTGCTCCCTTTGGTATGTCTGCCAAATGCATGTCTTCTACACCTGTAACGAACTTACCTGTATAATATCCAAGCATATGTCTATGACAATCTGGTGGTAATTCTCCTTCTGGACATTTGGATGAAGCAGAACCGATTGCTAAGAAGTCCATTCCAACACCTTTTAAATTAGGGAAATTCTCTGTCAAGTAATCTCCTGCACTTGGAGCAATATATGCACCTTCATTCTGATATATATTCTGATCTGTCTCTCTATATTTTTCCATTCCTGTACGAATCAGTGCAAAAGAAACTTTAGATAAAATATCTGCAAATGGTTCTAAATCTTCTTTATAAATACCTTCTGCCGGTCCTTTTGGAATCTCCAAAAGTGCAACTTCTGTATGGCAGAAATAATCAATAGAAAGATCATTGATACTAAGTCCGTCTTTTACAAAATGTCTTGGTGCATCCATATGTGTTCCACAATGGTTTGGCAGTTCAGATACAAAACTGCAGAATGGACAGTCATCGGAAACATCTGTACACTGTGTTGTCTTTACAACAGGCTCTCCTGGCCATGCATAACCTTCTGGGTCTAATGGGTGTGATAAAAACATAAACATATATAACTCCTCCTCATACATATATTATTTTTAAATTTTACTTTCTCAACTACTTTTTATTTCCTATTACTTTTTTAACCAGTCTACTTTGTTTTCATTAAAATCTCTACAGCTTCTTTTAAAGTAGTATCTCCACCTACATTACCAGGGAAAATAACATATGGTGTTAATGGAAACTTACTTTCTGTACCTGTCTGCCACACTGGAATACCCGGTCGAATCTGACCTAAAACATTCGCTCTTGTAACAGCAAGTGCCTTTGTTCCTACATCGGATGAAGTAATTCCCCCCTTTGCAATAACAAAACTTGGTGTTACTGTAAGTCTGCCAACTAAGGACTGTACTGCATCAGAAATTCGTACAGAAAGTCTCAAATCATCTTCCTTATCTCCGGTATCTGCTGTGATTAACACTCTTGTAGTATAAACACAAACTGACTTACCAGATGAAATATATTCTTCTTCTAATGCAAGACATCTTTCTACTTCTTCAGCAAATGCTGCTTCATCATTTACAAGTGTTGCATTAAGTTCAACAAAAGCAATGTCTTTATTCTCTCTTAGTTTTTCCATCTGTCTGGTTGTTTTGTCGGTATGAGAACCTACTACGATAATTCCACCGTTATCCGTCTCTTTTACAACCATCTGCTCTCTTGTCAATAACGGCTGATTACTGACACCACCCATTACCTTTACAATTGCAGCAGCAGTACGGAACATAAAGTTCTTTCCCTTTTTCATAGCTCTAAAAAGTGCTACGCAGAAAATCTTTACATCGACATAATCAATCGCATTCACGATAACTTTATTAAAATCTTCTACCGCTAAAAGCTGTTCTTCTATCTTATCATAATTCAGTTCACGAATATTCTCCAAAGAAATCGCTGTAACATTCTCCTTTTTATATGCTCCCTGCGTCTTCTCCTCAACATATTCCTTTAGATTAGAGACGGTATATCCAAAAGTTTTATCTTTTGCAAATTCTGTCTCAGCTGCTGGTACAAGCGTGTCATCATACTGTACATAATGCACGTCATCAATCGTAAAACGTCCCCCCTCTTTAAAAAATGGGCATAACACTTCACCATCTATCTTTTTACCAGTGTTCTTTTCATATTCATCTTTTAAAATAGTTGTTTCTAACGGATAATGTCCTCTTAATGTAGAATCACTTCTACTGATAAAAAGGTATTCCTTTCCCGTTTCTTTTGCTACCTGATCTACTACTTCTGCAATCTCCTTATGTGCTTTTTCTGTCTGTGCAGCTGTAAATCCTCTGGAATTTGTTAATATGTAAAAAAGTTTATTCTCCTCAGCAAATCCCTGTTCAATGCTTGTCTTCTCCCAATTCGTATAAACAGAAATATCATGAACGGTCTGTACACCTGTAGGGTCATCATCCAATACAACGATTTTCTTCTCGTTATCACGAATCTCTTCTGCCAACACCTTATCTACTTCCGCTTCCTGTACTGGCGGATAGGAACTTAATACATCAATTGATAACGCCATCTTCTTCTCCTTTCTCAAGTGTATTTAAAAATATTTTTGATTTTTCAAACATATCTTAAGCATTTTTAATCTTTCTTTTTAACCTGAATATCTGCAAGTGCTTCAAAATACTGTACAATTCCGCCATGATCATCATTCATATGTCCATGAATCTTCAATGTCTGTAAAATCTCATAAAGCTGTGCAGAATATGGAATCGGCACATCAATCGCATGTGCTGTGTTCACAACATTTTTAATATCTTTATGATTAATAGAAATCTTTCCTCCTGGTACAAAGTTACGCTCTACAATCATAGGAATCTTTGCATCAAGTACTGCACTTCCTGCAAGACCACCACGAATTGCTTCATATACCTTTACTGGATCAGCCCCTGCCTTCGTTGCCATTACGAATGCTTCCGACACTATGGCAATCGTATTATTTACAATAATCTGGTTTGCCAGCTTAGTAACAGAACCACTTCCGCTATCTCCAATTAGTACCGCAGAACTTCCCATAATATTATAATATGGCATCAGTTTATCAAAATCTTCCTGTCTTCCCCCTGCCATAAATGCAAGTGTTCCATTTACTGCTCCCGGTTCTCCACCAGATACAGGAGAATCTACAAATCCAACTCCAATCTTCTCAAGACCTGCAAAACATTCTTTTGATTCTACTGGAGTTACTGAACTCATATCACAGACAACTTTACCTGCTGTTAAAGTCTGTGCCACACCGCCTTCATCAAATAGTACACTTTTTGAAATATCACCATTTGGTAAAATAAGAAAAACAATATCGCACTTCTCACCAATCTCACGATAGGATGATGCCTGTGCACCACATTCTACGACTTCTTTCACCGCCTGCTCATTAAGATCACAGACCATTAAATCAATTCCTGCTTTTAACAAATTCTTAGCCATTGGCTTACCCATAATACCAAGACCAATAAAACCAACTCTACTCATATAGGAACCTCTCCTTTCTTTTTATCTGCTTTCGATATACTGATATATCGGTTTACATATATTATATGATATACCGGTATATCAGTCAAGGGTATTATTTATTTTTTACACTTTCCATAAATCTTTTGCCAAGAATTCAGCAATTTGTATAAAATAATTTTGACTTGCTGAAGGCTGTCTTTGGCAGTTGAAGAAACTTCAGAATTTATTTTTAGAGAGATTTGAGAAAGGTTTTAGACGGTTGTGGTTAGTCAAAAAATAGCCAGCCAAAGCACAGCTATCTGAAAATAAAAAAATCTATATTTGTGGCCTCGGAGCAAGTGTTGGATACGAGCAGTAAAGCGAGCATTCAACACGCAACGACTAAAGTCACAAATATAGATTCTTTTATTTTCAGATGGCGTCTCCTTTGCCTACAGCAATCAGAATTTAAAGCACCTGTTTTGCTGCTCCATAAATTCCAGCATCGTTTCCAAGTGTTGCAAGTAAAATCTTAGTTTTCTGATTTCCATAAAATGCATGGTCGTAGAAATACTTTCTTACGATATCTAAAAGAATATCCCCTGCTTTTGATACACCTCCACCGATAACAAATACTGCCGGGTCAACTGTTGCAGCTAAATTTACTAATGCCTGCCCAAGATAAGCACCAAATTCTTCCGTAATTTCTAATGCTGCTTCATCCCCTGCTTTTGCCGCATCAAATACTTCTTTTGCTGTAATTTCTTTTTTATTTAAGATACTGTTTTTTGTATTTTTCTCAAAATATCTTTTTGTAAGTCGAACGAGGCCTGTCGCAGAAGCGTACTGTTCAAGGCATCCTTTTCTTCCGCATCCGCATGTTTCTGTTTCATCATTTCTTACTGTGATATGTCCGATTTCTCCTCCGGCTCCATGAGCACCGACTACTGGATGACCATCAATAATAATTCCGCCGCCAACTCCTGTTCCAAGCGTAACCATAATCAGATCTTTTTCTCCTTCTCCGGCACCCTTCCACATTTCACCAAGTGCAGCTACATTCGCATCGTTTCCGATAACGCATGGATAACCGGTAAGTTCTTCTAATTCTTTCTTTATTTCTTTTGCCTTCCAGCCTACATTTGCTGCACGTTCAATTGCTCCATTTTTATCGACAGGTGCCGGAACACCCACACCGATTCCACAAATTTCGTCTGCTGCGAGGTTTTTTTCTGTAATCTTTTCCTTAATTGCTTTTGTAACATCTGGCAGAATACGTTCTCCTTCATTTTCTGTGTAAGTCTTAATCTCCCATTTATCAAGAAGTTCTCCTTCCACTGTGAAAAGACCAAGTTTTACAGTTGTTCCTCCTACATCTACGCCAAAACAATATTTCATGATGCTCCCCTTTCTTCTTCCACTTATTGCAATTATAAATTTATAATTGTAAACAAAATTCTCTCTTTTTCAAGAATGCCTCGGCATTCTTGCTGCGAGATGCGCGTCATGCAATGCATGACATACTTCTTCTGCGCATCTCTGCAATCCTGCCGGAGGCTATATCAGATGGGGGATTGACTCCCCCACTGATACTGATTTGCTACTCGCCACCTACAGATGTGGGAGTCATCTCACATCTGATATAATATCACGAATTTGCCCTGTTTGCTTTCATTATAATATTAATTACTGATACATTTCTATCATTTTTCAAATGTTCTTTACCAATATAGCTTTTATCATATTAACATTAGTAACCAATATTAATCATCAAGTAGCTGGATGATCTAACCGATATAATCGCCTCTGTCCTCAACCAGTTCGTATCCGGCAGAACGCACTCGGGCAGATAGACAGTTTTTGCATTTTGCTGCTTCATCCCCAGTACATATTTTATTATCATAAAGTTCATACTGTTTTCGATTCTCCACAGGAGACAGGTTCGGCATCACTACATTTGCCCCTGCACACAGTCCTTTTTCCCGGCCAAGGGGATCTAGCGTTCCGAGTGCCGTTGTTGCTGGAAGCAGTACCTTAGGAAGCAGCAAACGAATGACAGACAATAACTTTAATGTAAATTCTACACTTCCTGCTTTTTCATTCGCAAACCTGGTATCATGATGCGGAATAAACGGACCGATTCCGACCATCTGTGGCTGTAATTCCTGTAAAAAAACCAAATCTTCCGCCAGATGCTCCCATGTCTGTCCTGGTGAACCGACCATAAAACCGGCTCCTACCTGATAGCCAAGCTCTTTTAATTCATATAAACATTTTTTTCGATTAGAAAGATGCATACTATCCGGATGCAGCATATGATAATGTTCTTCATTCGCCGTTTCATGACGAAGCAGGTAACGATCTGCTCCGGCTTCCTTCCATGTCTGATATGTTTCTTTAGACTTTTCCCCCACAGATAATGTAATTGCACAATCTGGATGTGCTTTTTTTATCTTTCTAACAATATCTGCAATTCGTTCTTCTGTATACCATGGGTCTTCTCCACCTTGCAGCACAAATGTACGAAATCCAAGTTTCTCTCCATTGGCACAGCAGTCAAGAATTTCTTTTTCAGTAAGACGATATCGCTCTATATTCCGATTATCTCTTCTGATTCCACAATAATAACAATTATTTTTGCAATAATTTGTAAATTCGATTAGTCCCCTTGTAAATACCTTCGTTCCATAGTATTTTTTACGAATCTTTACTGCTTCTTCCTTTATATACTCCATGCTTTCCGGAACATCAAACAAAGAAAACAGTTCTAAACATTCTTCTTTACTCAGAGAGTGTGTTTCTACAAGTTTTTTTGAAATATCCATTTTTTCCCTCTAGCAATTAATAATAGTTCGGTTCATCTGGCATAATCAATGCAGCTACGATATAAAATAATATACCAGATCCTCCGGCTAATGTAAAAAGAACAACAAGCAGACGAATTAATGTTGCATCAATTCCGAAAAATTCTGCAAAACCTCCGCATACGCCACAAATTTTTTTGTCTAATGATGATTTATAAAGTTTGTTTTCCATAAAATACTCCTTTCTTTTTCTTACCTATTCTTGTCTACTCTGTTAAATACTAATTTTCATTTTTGTCTGAATCGTTCTTTTTCTGATTCTGAGTAGTTGTCTGTGACAGTTCTTCCTGTATTTCTTTTTGTTCTGCAAGAGAATCCGCCCATTTTTTATTAAATGTAGTATAAGACATTGCTGGCAGTGTAATTGTTCCATCCTCTCCGGAAATCTGGCGAACTTCTGCCTTCTGTGTCTGTGTATGCTCTGCAAGATAATTCATCTGATAATCGGCAAGTTTATCGGCAATCAAAAGTGCCTGTCCTCTTGTGATAAGCTGATTACCAGCTTTACAGGAATCATCCACCGCTAATGTTCCTGATACGAAAGAAGCATACGCTTCTCTTGCTTCTTCACTTATATTCTCTATTCCGGTACAAGCTGACAATGCTTCTTCTATCTTATTATCTGCGATCGTCACCGGATACAATTCCTGAATTAACTGTGCAAATCGCACTGTGCTAACCGTTCCATTTGCATTTTCTGTAATAAAAGCGGTTAATGCTGGATTATCCTTAAGGGAGTCTATCGCACCTAACATCGTACCAAGCTGACTTCTTGTAATCGCTTTATTTGGGTCAAAAAGTCCGTTATTTTGTACCGGGTAGCAATGCAATGAAGAATATTCACTGTAAACATCTCCATATTTTTTAGAACTTCTCACATCATAATTACTTGGTGTTAAAGTAATTTTCCCCTTTTTATAACTCTTAAATGCATAATCAAATAAGCTTCTGATCGAGGCAAATGTGCTTTCCTTGCTCACATTTCCAAAATATGCACAGATTAGTTCATGTCCTTCATCATCTGTTGCTGTTGCGATAAATACATGACCGGCAGCATTAGTTGTACCGGATTTTGAACCGATAACTTTATAAGCATCATGGTCATAATATGCCATTCCTTTTAAAAACCAGTTTGTTGTATTAATATCCATACCGCCTTTTTGCGTATGATAATGCGCCTTAGCTACAGTGCTTCGAATTAATGGCATTGCCATTGCATAACGGCAAATTTCCGCCATTTCTTTTGCACTGGCATACGTTTCGTTAAATCCTGCCCCAATATCAGAACCAACCGGATTATCGAAATGTGTTTTCTTTAATCCAAGTTCTTTACATTTCTCATTCATTGCCTCTACGCAGGCTTTTTTTGAACCAAATACACCAACCGCCAAAGAATCTGTCGCATCTGCAGCAGAAGACATAAGACTCATATGTAATAAATCTTTGAAAGTGTATTTTACACCGGCTCCGATTCCCAGACTGTATGTACCTGGTGTTGTGCGATATACTACATCGGACTTTGTTTTAATAACAGAATTTACATTTCCCTTCTCTACACAAACAATTGCCGTCATAAGCTTAGCAGTACTTGCCGGATAAATCTTTTTGTTAGCTTTTTGTCCAAAAAGAACTTCTCCTGAACCTGCATCCATCACTGCATATGCATGGCACTGTTTTTTCGGTGCTTTTACTTTTGCCTGTCCCTGTAACGGCATTGCAAAAAACAATAAAAGCAATACGATTCCTGTTAATTTCTTTTTCATATCATTCCCCTTTATCTTATGTTTATTTCCTATCTCATTTCATTTTCATGAATGTCCTGACATTCTTGGCGGTGAGATGTCCGTCATGCTATGCATAACATATTTTTCTATGAAAAGTCTCTAGACAATCTCTTTTCCTTGCAAAAAGAAGTATCCATACTATGTAAAGCATTATAAAGCTTTGTTATCATCTCCACACATAAATCCTGACTTCCATAATAAAGTTCCCATAAATGCTGGCAGGTTTCCTTATCACCCGGATGAATTTCCCTTGGAATAAAATGATGATGTATCTCTAATTCCGGACATACATATCCACCAATCATCATTGCGATTGCTCTTTTGACTCCAAATCCAGAACGAAATATGTGATTAATTACCAGCTTCATATGAAAAAGGCTTACTCGTATTTGTTTCGCAGATTTTTTAAAATACGGAGCGATTACCATTGTGATCTCCTTCCTGTTTTTTACATGACAGGCTCTTTTATAATGATCTAAATCCTCTCCAGCTTTCTGTAAAACCTGAAAATCCCAATCTGTTTCGATTTCTGTATGACTGATTCCGGTTTCTTTTATCCGCTTTCTTACATAAGGATGACAGGTACTATCCAAAATAAAATGTGTCATAAAGCCAGCAAGATACGCGCAGGCAGCCCTTTTATTTTTCTGAACCTGAAATACTTTAAAAGCTCTTTTAAAGAACTCTCTTGCGGGTTCATGATGTACTTTTATTCCATATTGATTTACACTGTTTTTATGATAAGAATGATAATAAAATAATATATCCGGACCATGTACTCCTATATTATAATAATCCATATAAGGTTCTATACTTTTTTGTATCTGTTCCGGAAGTTTCTTAAAAACATCCTGCCCATATGCATAATGTGTATATGTTGTCGGCATACTATCCTCTTCCTTTCTTATTTCCTTATTTTACGGCACTCCGTATAATAACGTTTATCCTGTGCATGTCCCATAGAAAATGTCTTTCTTGGAAGCGCTCCGTCATGAATCACTGTAGGAAAAAGTTCTTCTTTTCCCATATCCGGCAAAATAAATCCGATACTGTTTTTTTCTTTAGCAAGGCCTTCTACCACATCCTCTCCATGAATATAATCAATCTTTCCACCATTTTGTGCCAGATAACTATCAAGAAATCTCTGAAGGCTTCCTACGGTCAATTTTGATGTCGGGCGATCTATCACACATTTCTTTTTCTTTCCTTTATAGATCGTATAAAAAGTCTGTCCTTTTCCTTCTTTTTTAATATGCAAAGCGACACTCATTTTACTTAATAAATCTTCTACATCAACGTCCGTAACGATACGGTGAATTGCCTCAAACTGCAATGCCGGGCTGTGAAGATTCACAATCTCTACAAGTGCATATCTTGCAGGATGATCAGAAAAATCCTCATCTGGATATGCTGCTTTCAGCTGCTCATAATACTCTTTTGCAGCTGCAAGAGAATGATTTCCGTCTCCTACCGCAAATAATAATACCGGGCGGTTTTTTACATGATATTTATCTCCAAAACATTTCGCATCCGCAAGAAAAGAAAGAGCTTTCTGGATTCTTTCCTGTTCTTTTTCTCCAAGAAGATATCCTCTAAGATGACCGCCTCCTAACATAAGATCAAAATCATACAGAAGAGGGAGGTTTTCCTTTTCAAATGCACAAGGTTCTATTACGTGTTTTCCAGCATCGTCTACTAAAAGCATAACATGCGGAAGTTCTACTACTGCATTTTTACGAATTTCCACTCTTGCCGGAATTCTTTCTGCTACCGTTGCTTCCGTTGCTCTTATAAAAGAAGTACTTTTTTTGCGATAATCATATTGCTCTAAATCAATCTTTCCTACAATTCCAGAACGCACCTTTCCACTGCTGTCTGTTCGTTCCACATAAATCATAGCATCTTTGTATTCTGCAAAAACCTGTTCATGCAAATATTTATTCATGGAAGATTCAATTGTTTTAAGCTGTTTTTCGTGATCATCATGCCCTAAATATACTTCCGGCAAAATCATATCTAAAGTAGACGGATGTTCTGCTACATTTGCCTTTACTTTCTCCCAATATTCCGGTTCGCTTGTAAACTGGTCACAGGCAATTACGGACCACTTTTCCATATCTATTGTTTTTTCTGGCAGTAAAATATCTGCCGCTTGAAATACCGTATCCATTACCCTTGTTCTCCTTATTCTCTCTTTTCTTTCTTTTGCTCTTCAATTCTTTCAGCAAGATCATTTAAATATACCCACCGTTCCATTTTATCAGAAAGTTTGGCTTCCGTCTTCTCTTTTTCCTGCATAAATTCATTCAATTTTATGAAATCTGTTGCACATTTACTAATCTGCCCATCAAGTTCAGCAATTTTTTCCTCTAACTTTTCAATATCTTCATCTATCGTTTCAAATTCTTTTTGTTCTTTATAGGTAAATTTTAATAGCTTTTCTTTGTTTTTAGATGCAAGCCATTTTTCTCTTCCTTCTTTTTTCTTCTCATTATTCTTTTTAATATGAAGACCCGCACCAGAATCAACACTTTCAATTGCATCCGTTTCTATCTTCCCTGATTTCTCCTGATATTCTGTATAATCCCCTTCATAAATCACTATTCTTTCCTCTTCGAAAGCAGCAATCCGATCTACCGTACGATCAAGGAAATAACGGTCATGTGATACTGTTATCACAATTCCTGCAAATTCGTCAAGGAACTCTTCAAGAACTCGTAAAGTAGCAATATCAAGATCATTGGTAGGCTCATCAAGAATTAAAACATTAGGAGACTGCATCAAGACTTTCAACAAATATAATCTTCGTCTTTCCCCACCGGAAATCTTCGCAATTGGTGTATATTGCATATCTGAACTAAATAAAAACCTTTCCAGCATTTTTGATGCACTGACTAACCCTTCTGATGTACGTACATACTCTGCTGCATCTTTAATATAATCAATCACCCGTTGTCTTTCATCCATTATTTCGCATTCCTGCGCAAAATAACCGATTCTTATCGTTTCACCCCATTCGATACTTCCGGAATCCGCAGATTCTAAATTTGATAAAATCTTCATTAAAGTAGACTTACCACATCCGTTATGACCAACAAATCCAATTCTTTCAAAGCGTTTAAATATATAAGAAAAATGTTCAAAAAGCACTTTATCTCCATATGCCTTTGAAATATCGTAAACCTCTATTGTCTTCTTTCCAAGTCTGGTTCCTACCGAACCCATTTCCACCTGTTTTGCCGTTTTAGGAGAATCCATTGCTTTTAACTGCTCAAAACGTTCAAGACGTGCTTTTTGTTTTGTAGATCTCGCTCTGGCGCCTCGCATTACCCACTTTACTTCGTTACGAAGAATACTTTGCCGCTTTCTTTCAGAAGCTAACTGCCTCTCTTCCCGCTCTGCTTTTCTTTCCAGATACCCGGAATAATTCTCATCATAATAATAAACTTTTCCACCATCAACTTCCCATATATGATTCGTTACTTTATCAAGAAAATACCGGTCGTGTGTTACCATTAAAAGAACACCTCGAAAACTTCTCAAATAATTTTCAAGCCAATCAGACATCTTATTATCTAAATGGTTCGTTGGCTCATCCAGAATCAAAATATCCGGTTTCTGCAGCAATACTTTACAAAGTGCAGCTCTTTTCTTTTGTCCACCTGAAAGATTCTTTATCTTTTCATCAAACTGCTCAAGCTCTAATACTGTAAGCATTGCTTTAGCATCACTCTCATATCCATAATCTTCTTCAATCTTTTTTCCTTCACAAACATATTTTAAAATACTGCTGTCTTCATCGAATTCCGGATTCTGCCCCAGCCATCCAACAGTCAGACCATTAGAAAATATAATTTTCCCCTCATCAGCTTCTTCCTCTCCTGCGATAATCCGAAGAAGTGTAGACTTTCCAGTACCATTAATTCCAATAATCCCAATTTTATCTCCCTCATCTACACTACAGGAAAGATCTTCGAGAACCAGCTTATCTCCATATAGCTTTGAAATATGTTCTACATTTATTACACTCATGACAAACTCCCATTTTCTAAAACTTTATAATAACAAAAAAAGCTGAAAACCGCAAAGGTCCTCAGCTTCTTCCAACAATGCAGTTGATGGGACTTGAACCCATACCCAGTTAGCCCGGACTAGATCCTTAGTCTAGCGCGTATGCCAATTCCGCCACAACTGCTTA
>ERZ832973.152-NODE-152-length-95854-cov-313.715070_pt1 | contig 95854 bp, 90 predicted proteins | sample MGYA00519950_ERZ832973 | MGnify/ENA primary metagenome ERZ832973 (study PRJEB31850, sample SAMEA3708734) | human gut metagenome | biome: human gut; feature: human-associated habitat; material: faeces | place: China | collected 2014 ... | reverse complement strand
CCGAGGATGGGAATGTGTATGTGATCTATACGATCAAGCAGATGGCGGATGACCTAGATCAGAGTGAGCGAACGGTCAAGACCGCCCTGCGGGAACTGGAAAATGCCGGGCTGATCACCCGCGTCCGTCAGGGCTGGAATCAGGCGAACCGCATCTTTCTGCAAATCCCGGACGGGGTGCAGTTTTCTTCCCGTCCAGAGGGCAATATCTGCCCAATGGATGTGCAGGATTCTTCCCCTTGCATAGGGCAAAAATTGCCTACAAGTAATACTGATACAGAATATAAAGAGCATAGTAAGACCGAAAGAGTAGAGAGCACGCGCCGCCGATATGGAGAGTTTCAAAATGTTTTCCTGTCAGGCGAGGAATGTACCCGGCTGGAAGCGGCTTATCCCGGCAAAGCTGCCGAATACATTGAGCGGCCGTCCCGGTATATGGCTTCCAATGACAGGCACTATGCCAATCATTACGCCACCATCAAGAAGTGGCTGGATGAGGACAGCAAGGGCAGGAGCGCGAAAAACTACACCTACGACGATAACGAGGGAGAGTGTCTATGAATCCGATTTTTACGAAAATGGTTGATGCCGTTGAAACTGCTAATGCCGCACCTGACGATTACATCAATTCCGCTGATGGGCTGAAATACTGCGGCAAGTGTCATACGCCGAAAGAAGCGTTTTTTTTTTCGCTGACCTTCAGGCACAGGGCTTTACCAAGCACCCGGTGATGTGCAAATGCGCTGCCGAACGCCGAGAACGGGAAGAAACAGAACGCCGGGAATACGAGCGAATGTCCTATATGACGATGCTCCGCAGCGAGGCGTTCCGCGATATGCCCGCCGCAGGCTGGCGGTTTGAGTCAGCCACAGTTACAACACCCCAGCACCCCAGCTTGCAAAGGCGAGAGGCTACGCGCAGAACTGGGACGAGTTCAAAAAAGCGGGGATCGGGTTGCTCCTGTTCGGGAATGTCGGCACGGGAAAGTCCTATGCCGCCGGCTGTATTGCCAACGCTCTGATTGAACGTCTGGAGTCTGTCCTCTTTGTGGGAATGTCCGATGTGGTCAATCGAATGCAGGGTAATTTCGGCACGGACCGTGACCACTACATGAAATCGCTTATGCGTCCCGACCTCCTCATTCTGGATGATTTGGGGGCAGCGCGTAACACCAGTTTCGGCAAGGAGCGGGTGTTCGATGTGGTTGACAAGCGGCTGCTGACCGGCAAGCCCATGATCGTCACCACGAATATCCCGCTTTCCGTTATGAAGCAAGCAGCCGATTTGGATGATCGCCGCATTTTTGACCGCATCTTGGAAGTCTGCGTCCCGATCATGTTCGATGGAGACAGCTTCCGCAAAAGCACCGCTGCCGACAATCTGAAAACGGCGGCTCGTCTGCTCGGCTGATAAACCCAAGAAAGGAGCTTTTACATGGAGAATTGCATCGGCACCGTTCCGATCCATCTGAAAATGACACTGACCACCAAGGAGGTGGCAGAGTACAGTAACATCGGCATCAACAAGATTGACAGTATGCTGAGAACGCCCAACTGCCCGTTCGTGCTTTTCGTCGGCACAAAGAAACTGGTCAAGCGAAAGGAAATTGAACAGTTCATCAGTAAAAAACCGGTGATATAAGAGGCTCCGAAAAATTTACAAATAGGCAGAGAGTTTTTTCGCGCAACGGCTTGAGAAAGAGGACGTTATATGCTATAATTTATTTGTAGTAGTGTGTCCTTTTTTTGCAAGCGCGGAAAGGATACAATCTATGGGTAAGAATCTAAAAGGCAAAGAATGTGGTAAGGGTATCTGCGACGCTCCCCGAAGCTCGCAACTGGATTGAAGAATCAGAATGCGCCGATGCGCACGAGGATGTTTTCGTAGCCACCGATACGACGGTGGATCAATGGTTTGATTTCTGGATTGAGAATATTGCGGGTGATTTAGCCCCTAATACGCTCCGCAATTATCGGGAGCGGTATGTCCACAATATTCAGCCTGTTATGGGCAAAATGATGATTGCCAACGTCAAGCCGATGCACTGCAAAAAGGTGTTCATACAGATGGATGCTGACTATGCGGGTTCCACCATCCGTCAAGCCTATATCACAATGGGTACGATGTTCAAGGCTACGAAGATGAATGACCTGATTGCCAAGCACCCAATGGACGGTGTGCGGTTTACAAAGCCGGTTCGTGCGACAGACGATATTAAGTTCCTCACCCGTGACGAGTAGCGCGTGTTTCTTGAAACAGCGAAACGTTCCCACAACTACAATCAGTACGCACTGATTCTTGAAACCGGCTTGCGTACCGGAGAGATGATCGGACTGACGTGGGACGCGATTGACTTTGAAAAGCGCACGCTCACGATCAACAAAATATTGTAGTTTCGACGCGGTGAACAGTATTGGCGTGCTGGTCCTCCGAAAACGCAGCACAGCTACCGCACAATACCGTTGACGGATCGGGCTTATGAAATCCTCAAAGGTATTTGGGATAGCCGCCCGGAGCAAAAGAAGTCACCGACGCTGGACAAAACGCTTGAGTGCATAGACAGACGTACAGGCGTTTCTTCCAAGCTTGTCATGCGTGATCTTGTTTTTGTCAACTGGCGAACAGGAGAGACAGCGAAGAACAGTTCCTATGATACCCACTTATATAAGCTCTGCGACGAAGCAGGGATCAAACACTTTTGTATGCACGCCCTGCGACATACCTATGCTGCAAGAGCAATCGAAAGCGGTCTGCAGCCGAAGGTGCTGCAAAAGCTGCTGGGTCAGGCCAGCATCAAAACAACAATGGATCGGTATGTTCATGTGACTGCCGAATCACTGGATTATGCCATCAAGCAATTTCAGCAAAATGGTGTAGTCTGATAAAATCCAATAAAGCCAAATGCGGAAATGGTGTAAAAATGGTGTAACAGCCAAGCCCCAAGCCACCAAACGCTGAAACCCCTTGAAAGTCAAGGAAAATCGAAGGAGAATGAGTACAAATGAAATTAGGTATCGGAGTTTGCACTGCCTGCAATGTATCCTGATACCACTTCACATATCCTTATATTCATCGTTGCTATGTCATTTGCACTTCTATGTAAATTTGTACATCCTGCTGCATTCTCATGGTAAAAGGGTGAGTGCATTCTCCGCTTTAAGCCCACACAACCAAAAAAATTATGGCCGCTCATGGATCGAGAGAATCTTTCTCCTTCCATAAGCGGCCATTCTTTTTTGCTTATACTTCCAACATATCCGTTTTCTATTCAATCCATCAGGTATGCATATCGGCGCATCTGTTCCTGAAGAAGGCGCTCTACCCGCATAATGATCTCCTCCGAATAGACCTCGTTTAACATTTGGAGTTCTTTCTGCACTTCTTTCGCTCCGAAATTGAAGTGAATTTGGATACCATACAGTTCTTCCGCAGCATCCACCTGCTGCACAAAACTCGAATGGAAGGGCTTCGCTTCCACTCGCTTTATGCAATCTTCCAAGGGCTGTTCTAACGAAAAATCATAGCTGGTATCAGCCAATAGAGAAAGCCCCTGGTCAAAAATCGGACTGAGTTCATAACAGTCTTTTTCGGTATCATATAGTACCGCAATGTTGTTTGTATGCCGATCCTCGTTCAAAAAGAATGCATCCAATTCCAGCATTGCCGTCAGATATTTTCCAAAATCATGCAATCCCGTGTACTTTTCAACCTGTTCCACCGTATATCGGATTCTATTTGGCACTTCTGGAAATTCCACTAAACTCAGTGCTAAACTCTTGCCTGTGTTCTGACGATAAAGTTTTTCCAGCGGGATCAACTTCTGGTTTTCTTTCAGAAAATTTTTGCTGCGGCATCCCAGCAGTTTCTGTCCTTTATAAGCAATCTCTACCGGATGATATTCTACAAAAGGATATTTCAGTTCCGCCTTATGCAGCAATCTGGATACCAGAACTTCGGACAGTCCCTCATAGCCCATGTGGTCGGCTTTATACCACTGATCGCCCAGTTTCCATTTCAACTGGTTTCCTTTTGAGGTGTGTCCCTCGGTCTCCTGCACTGGAATCTTATTCAGGTCAATGCTTTCCATAATTCACCTTGTTACGATGCCTTTCTATGGATCACTTCAATCCACTGTTGATCTTCTGCCATCTTTCCCTTAGTCTTTTCAATAATCATAAGCGGATCATAGAAAGGTACTCCCATATCACTCAGCACCCATTTCAGATGTGCCCGTGTCTCAGGAAAGCAGCGGTCTTTCAAAAACCACTGAAAATCTTCCCATGTTGGGTTTTCAACCACGCCAAACGCTCTGAGTGGAATTTTGTCCGTATAATTTCTAATTTTGATCTTTTCATTCTTAAAATCCACATCAATGGTCGTACATAGATCATTCCGGTTCATATAATTGAGGCGCAGCATGGTGTTCGGGTCATTACTGAAGTTCTGCGCACGTTCCAGCTGCTTGTAAATCGTCTGGCGACTGATGCCGTACTTTTTCGCCAACTCCGTTGCTCCCATTCCCTGCTGATGCAGAGCCAGCATCTCTGCCAACTGCTGCGGAGTCAGGCTGTTTTTGCGTCCTGCGCCGCGTTCATTATGTGGTTTTTCACTTTCTATAAGCTGTACTTTCTGCGCGATCGCCCGCAGCTGCTCTAAATCCACCGTACCGAAAATATCAAAAATCTGTGTCTTGAAGTCCTCTTTCACAGTCTCACTTCCTCTCATTTTCATTATAATCATTCTCTTTCATGATGTCAATATTTTAATTTATACACATTATTTATATCGGCAAGATTTTAGTTTTTACGCATTTGTTTATTTGATTTCTTGCCGATAAAATGATATAATCATCTTACAGGAGGTGTTCCGATGAACTATCGATCTGTCGCTGATACGGCAAAATCATGGAATGTTTCAGAGCGCACTGTCCGCAACTACTGTGCTACCAGCAAGATTCCGGGGGCAGTCCTTATCGGCAAGACATGGAACATTCCGCAGGATGCAGAGCGTCCAGAGCGCGTCAACAAAAAGCAACCGGCACCTCGTACCCTGCTCAATATTTTGCAAGATGAAATGGCCGGGCACGTGAAAGGTGGAATCTACCACAAAATTCAGATCGACCTTACCTATAACTCAAACCACATTGAAGGCAGCCATCTGACCCATGACCAAACACGGTATATCTACGAAACCAACACCATTGGCATGGAGAATGGTGTTGTCAATGTGGATGATGTAGTCGAAACGGCCAATCACTTCAAATGCATTGATATGGTCATCCGGGATGCCAAGAAGTCCATCACCGAAGCTCTGATCAAAAAGCTGCACTTTACCCTGAAAAGCGGCACCAGTAATTCCCGCAAGGACTGGTTCGCCGTTGGTGAATATAAAAAACTTCCGAACGAAGTCGGTGGCAGAAGCACCACTGCGCCAGAACTGGTTGCCCCACAGATGAAAGAGCTCTTATCTGCGTACAATCAAAATTCTGCCAAGTCGCTGGAAGACCTGCTGGAATTCCACTATGCCTTTGAATCCATCCATCCGTTTCAGGATGGAAATGGCCGTGTCGGGCGGCTTCTGCTCTTCAAGGAGTGCCTGCGGAACAACATCGTGCCATTCATTATTACGGATGACCTCAAAATGTTCTACTATCGTGGTCTCCATGAGTGGAAGTCGGAACAAGGGTATCTGCTGGATACCTGCCTGACCGCGCAGGATCAGTTCAAGGCCGTCATGGATTACTTCAGAATTCCTTATTGACCGTTTTATTTTACTACGAGACCGCCGGTGCCCGGGACACCGTTTCTCTCATCCGCCCGATAGAGGAGTTTTATAACAGCCATTTTGAAGAGCCCGAGTTCAGCACCCTTGCCATCAGCAGATAAGAGGCTGTTTTTGTAAGCAGTGCACGCCGTTGACCGTGCGTCTTTGCAATCTGCACAATTTTCCTGTAAAGATTTGTGCGTTCACACAAACTTCATATCGCCGCTTGCACTCTCGTGATTTGTGTGCTATGATTTTGTGCAGTGAAAGAGAATATTGACGTACACACGGTGTGTTACTGGTAATACAGGCAAGATCCGGTGAGAATGAACGCAGCAGAAGGCATAGTGGGCTTTCTGGAACTGTGTCTCATTTTCATTGGGTCTTTTTTGTTGTGTACGGCAGCATAGTTCTCTTTTCCGCGCGCGGTCCGTTTGTTTCACACTGGTAAAAGGAGAAAAACATGGATTACAACAAGGTAGCCAAAGACATCTTGGACAATGTCGGCGGCAAGGCCAACGTGAAGCAGGTCACCCACTGCTTCACCCGCCTGCGCTTCGTGCTCCGCGATGAGAGCAAAGCCAAAAAGGAGGTCGTTGAGCATTTGGAGGGCGTCATCTCGGTCGTCGTGGCCGGCGGCCAGTTCCAAGTGGTCTGCGGCGCAAAAGTCACCAAGATCTACGATGCTGTCGTGGCTCAGTTGGGCGGGCAGGCTGCATCCTCTGCCGAAGAGGAAGCCGTCCCCGCGCAGAAGCAGAGCATGGGCAACCTCATCCTGCAGAAGCTGACCGAGATCTTTACCCCGCTGGTGCCCGCCATTGCAGCTTCCGGCCTGATCAAGGGTCTTCTGGCCGCCTTTGCCAAGATGCCCGGCTTTGACACCGCCAACAGCACCTACATCATCCTGAACACCGCCAGCAACGTCATCTTCTACTTTATTCCCATCTTCCTTGCTTACACTGCCGCCAAGGCTCTGAAGTGCAGCACCGTCGTGTCCATGATGCTGGGTGCCTTCCTGTGCCACCCCACCATCGATGCCATGATGCAGGACACCGCCACCCACTCTACCATCTTCGGCCTGCCGGTCATCAAGATGGCCTTTACTGTGGGTGAGTCCAGCAAGATCTTCACCTACACCGAATCGGTCATCCCGATCCTGCTGGCGGTCATCCTATTGGCGCTTTTGGAACGGCTGCTCAACAAGATCGTACCTGAAATCCTTCAGTTGATCCTTGTCCCCGGCCTGTCCCTGCTGATCATGGTTCCCGTCATGCTGGTGGTCGTCGGCCCCGTGGGCATCTATGTCGGCTACATCATCCAGTGGCTCTACACCGCACTGTACAGCTTCAGCCCCGTTCTGGGCGGTATCATCGTGGGCGGCCTGTGGGGCGTCTGCGTTATCTTCGGCGCACACCGCGCTCTGCTGCCCATCGGCCTGAATGATGTGGCCATGACCGGCACCAACACCCTGATGTGCTTCGCCGGTGCTGCAAACTTCTCTCAGGCCGGCGCTGCTCTGGGCGTCATGTTCAAGACCAAGGATCCCGGCCTGAAGCAGGTGGCTGCTTCCGCCTCTCTGTCCGCATGGCTGGTCGGCGTTACTGAGCCTGCGATCTACGGCTGTAACCTGCGTCTGAAGAAGCCCATGATCTGCGCTGTCATTGCCGGCGCTGTGGGTGGCGGCATCATGGGCATCGGCAAGGCTGTGAACACCGGCTTTGCCAACAACGGCATCCTGACCATTATGTCTTACTGGGGCGAGGGCACGACCTTCGGCCAGTTCATGGCTTATATCATCGGCATCGTGGTGTCCTTTGTGGGCGCTGCTGTTCTGACCTATCTGGTGGGCTTCGAGGACACTGCCGTCAAGGCCGCCCCCGCACAGTCCGCTCCTGCACAGCCCTCTCTGCCCGAGGATGGCGTTGCTTCTGAGATCAAGGCCCCTGTTGAGGGCAAGGCCTACCCGCTGAACGAGGTGCCCGATGACGTGTTTGCATCCGGCGCACTGGGCGGCGGCATCGGCATCCTGCCCAGCAAGGGTCTGGTGGTCGCTCCCGCAGACGCCACGGTTTCGGTCATCCACTCCACCCTGCACGCTCTGGGTCTGCAGCTGGATGACGGCACCGAGCTGCTGATCCATGTGGGCGTGGACACCGTTGAGATGAACGGTGACGGCTTCCACAGCTTCGTCAAGGAAGGCGATAAGGTGAAAAAGGGCGACAAGCTGCTGTCCTTCGACATTGACAAGATCAAAGTGGCCGGTCATAATACTACTGTCAGCGTGATCGTTTCCAACTCGGACGACTTCAAGGCTGTCGAGGGTCTGCCCGGCGATCCGGTGGATCTGAGCTGCTCTGTGATCCGCACCGTGCACTGATCCCTTCCTTATTCAAGAAAGGAGCTCAACATGATGAATCAATTTCCTGCAAGCTTCCTCTGGGGTGCTTCCTCCTCTGCCTTCCAGATCGAAGGCGGCTGGGATGAGGGCGGCAAAGGCATGACCGTGGCCGACTTCAACTCCTTCAAGCTTTCGGATAAGCAGGCCGACACCAAGGTGGCCAGCGATTTCTACCACCACTGGAAAGAGGACATCGACCTGATGAAGGAGCTGGGTCTGAAGGCCTATCGCTTCTCCCTCTCTTGGGCGCGCATCATTCCGGACAGCGACGGCGAGGTGAACCCCGAGGGCATCGCGTTCTACAACAAGGTCATCGACTACCTGATCGAGCAGGGCATCTGCCCGCTAGTCACCCTGTACCACTTCGACCTGCCCTATGCGCTGGTCGAGAAGTACAACGGCTGGGAATGCCGCGACTGCGCCTACGCCTTTGAGCGCTATGCACGGGTCTGCTTCCGTGTCTTTGGCGACCGCGTCAAATACTGGCAGGTCATCAACGAGCAGAATCTGATGATCCGCGTCAACAACCGCATGAACATCTACACCAATGACGAGTGGGAAGCTGACCGGATGCGTGCCCAGATGGACTACCACATGTTCCTCGCCCACGCTCTGGCTGTCAACGCCTGCCACGAGCTGGTGGAGGGCGGCAAGATTGCCCCGGCAGTTTCTTCCACCTGCACCTACCCCCTGACCAACAAACCGGAGGACGTATGGGCAGCCCGGATGAACGACTGGTTCAAGACCAACTACTGCCTTGAGATGCACACCAACGGTGAGTACCCCGGCTACTACATGCGCTACCTCGAGGAGCGCAATATCGTGCCCAAGATGGAGCCGGGCGATGCCACCATCCTCAAGAGCGCAAAGATTGATTACATCGCGCTGAACTACTACCGCACTCTGTGCGCCAGCTATCTGCCCGCAGATGCCGAGCATCCGGCAGGTTCCCGCGTGTTCCGCGGCAACGAGGTGGACTTCGACCAGTACGGCTACTGCCGCGACGAGCGCAACCAGAACCTGAAAGCCAGTGAGTACGGCGCACAGATTGACCCCATGGGCCTGCGCATCGTGCTGAACGAGTATTACCGCCGCTACCACCTGCCGCTCATCATCACCGAGAACGGCCTTGGCATGGGCGACGAGCTCACCGCCGACGGTCGTGTGCATGATGATTATCGTATCGATTACCTGCGCCAGCATGTGCAGGCCATCGCGGATGCCATCGGCGACGGTGTGGAGGTGATAGGCTACTGCCCGTGGTCGGTGATGGATCTGCTGAGCTCGCATCAGGGCTTCCGCAAGCGGTACGGCTTTATCTACGTCAACCGCACCGATTCTGACCTGAAGGATCTGGCCCGCATCCGCAAAGATAGCTTCTACTGGTATCAGAAGGTAATCAAGACCAACGGGGAGTGTTTATAAGGCCATGCGTGTCATCAAAGTGCTGAACAACTCCCTTGTGCTGGCACTCAACGATGAGGGACAGGAGATCATCCTGATGGGCAAGGGCATCGGCTTCCAGAAAACCATCGGCTACAAGCTCTCGTCCAAGGAGATCGATAAGGTCTTTGTGCTCAAGGATCGGGAGCTTTCGCGCCGGATCATCCGGCTGGCCGCCGAGACAGACAGCATCTATTTTGAGATGGCCAAGTCTGTCATCGACTATGCCGTGGAGAACTACCACATGAAGCTGATGGATCATATCTATCTGGCCCTGACCGACCATCTTGCCTTTGCCGCCAAGCGCATCCGGAACGGCGTTATCCTGCAGAACTTCTACACGCTGGACATGAAGAAGTTCAACCCCCGGGAATTTCAGGTGGGCGAGTACGCAGTCCAGCTCATGAGCCGCAAGCTGAAGGTGGAGGTGCCGCTGGACGAGGCGGGCAATATCGCGTTCCACTTCATCAACGCCCAGTACGACAACCCCAGCAACAGCCAGAACCTTATCATCGCCCATGCGGTCAGCGCCGTGCTGGATATCGTAAAGTATACCCTTGGCCTGACCTATAACGAGGACAGCCTTTCCTATTCCCGTTATGTCACCCACATCCGGCTTTTCGTTCAGCGCCTGGTCAGTCACAATCAGCTGCCGGAGGACACGTCGCCTTTGTTGTATGATCAGATCGCCCCGGTGTGTCAGAAGGAATTTGCCTGCGTAGACAAGATCCAGATCTACGTCTCAGAGCAGTTCCAGACCCAGATCACCAATCAGGAGCGGCTGTATCTGGCCCTGCATATCCACCGCATCCTTGAGGATCAGTCCTGAAAGTGCATCGCTGATATTTAATGCAAAAGGAGTATTTTTCAGCCCATGAAATCCGAATCCAATAAACTTGCAGTCCGCGGTGAGCTTGCACTGATCGCTATGGTCATCATGAACAGCGCCGGTGTGCTGCTGATGCTGCACTCTGGTTCCGGCATCTCGGCCATATCCAGCGTGCCCTACGGCTTCCAACAGGTGTTCCCCCAGCTGACGCTGGGTACATGGACATACATGTTTCAGGGCCTGCTGGTGCTGGTATTGATGCTGCTGCGCCGGAAGTTCATGCCCAGCTACCTGTTCAGCTTTGTGGTCGGCTTTGTGTTCGGCAAATTGATGGATCTTGAAAAGCCGTTCATCGACGCGTTGCCCCTGAACATCCCCATGCGGGTGCTCTACTTTGTACTGAGCTACCTGATCCTATGCTTCGGCATCTCGCTGGGCAACCGCTGCGGCCTGCCCATCACCCCCACCGATCTGTTCCCCCGGGAGATGGCGGACATCACAAAGCTCCCCTACGCCCGGGTCAAGATCACCTTTGATCTGACCTGTCTGATCACCACCGCTGTCATCACTTTTGTGGGCGTCGGTGCCATCCGCGGTCTGGGCATCGGCACTGTGGTCGCCGCCTGCACCATGGGCAAAGGTATCTCATTTATCGGCAGCCTGCTGGATAAAAGACTAACGTTTCACTCCGTACTGGATGGCCAAAAGGTGTAAAATAAGAAGGCAAAAACAAATTAGACCCACCAGCTGATCTGGTGGGTCTAATTTGTTTGCGCTGTCTTTGATCGTTCCGGTCTTTATAACGGTTCGTATTGTCCCACCAGATTATCCAAATCATCCAGCCTTCAAGGATCTGCTGTCTGTTTGTGGCGCAAGGCAAAACTGCATTTTCCGGTCCGCCTTGCAGGATGGCGGCAGATTCGCTGTATTCGTGAAGGGGTGCCTGAGGAACAGCAGCGTGTCGTTCATTATCATGGATGATTTCCTCGGCTTGGCGGAATGCACAGTACAAGCCAGAGTTTTTATAGATAACGCGCAAAGAAGGTGAGCCAGAAGAACAGCGTCACCACGCTAGTCACGGTGCTGATGGCCACAAACTCGGCCGCAAGCTTTCCATCACCGTCCATGGCTTCAGCCATGGGGTAGGATGCGGTGGCCACCGGCGTTGCAAACACCGACAGCAGCAAAAAGCGCTCTACCGGCTGCAGGCCCAGCAGCCCGGACAGCCACAGAGTAACCGCCGGGAACACCAGCAGCTTGCATGCCAGTGTGGCCGTAAGGCAGCTCAGATGTTTCCGGATGGAAGAGAATTGCAGCGTACCGCCCAGCACGAACAGCGCCAGCGGCGTCGTGAGCGCCGAAAGCTGACGGATGGGCGCTTCCAGCACGGAAGGGATCCGGATGCCCAGCAGCGTGAACGCGCCGCCTGCCAGTGCCCCCAGGATCAGGGGATTGGTGAAGATCTTTTTGAGCAGCGGCACCAGCTTTGGCCGGCAGCCGCGGTAGTATTCCAGCACGATCACCGCCATGACGTTATACAGCGGCACCACGATGGTCACCATCACACCGGCGGCTGCCGAAGCATACTCGCCAAACAGGCTCTGCACCAGCGGCAGCGCAAACAGCAGAATATTGCTGCGGTACAGCGCCTGTACCACCACTCCCTGCTGCGCGGGGGCTTTTATGAACCGCGGCACCGCCAGCATACACAGCCCAATGCACACCAGCACGCTTGCCGCCACCAGTGCAAGGAACTGCAGCCGGATGCCGTCGCCGCCGGCACCATAAATATTGCAGAAGGACACGATTGGATAAAAGCAGTAAAAAATAACCGAATTGAGCTTCCTTAAAAATGGTTCATCCACAAGGCCGGTCCTGCGCACGCCCATGCCAAAACCGATGTACACTACAAACGGGATGACTGCCTTGGCCGCGATTAAAAATCCATCCACCAGAATCTTCCTCTCTCTTATGTTGTCTGGCCCTAGTATAGCGGCAACATCCACTACATGATATTGGGCAAAGAAGAGAAAAGCTTCCGGTGCGTTTTGGTGATTCTTGTCAGGATCCTGCGCTCTGAAATCAAATTTGCAGAAAAAGAAGGCGAGCGCACTACAAAATTGTAGTGCGCTTATCCTTCTTTTGCGTCTTTTTTCTTACTGATAAGGGTTCAATTTTTATCTTCGCGGTATTCCGCCAGAATGGCGTCCCGCTGCTGGAGCTTTGCACGGAAGCTCTCCGGCTGTGCCCAGCACATCAAAATCAGCAGGTATTCCAGAATACCCTCCACCCCGATCATGGAATGGAAAAAGCCGCAGTGCTCGGTATCCGCCAGCAAAACCGCCTGCGCGCCCTTTACAAACGGCGATGCCATGCTGTCCGTAATGACAAAGTACGGCACCTGCTGCGCCGCAAGCATCTCCGCCATTTTTTCGTCGATCCGGTAAAAACGCGAAAAATTCAGCACCAGCACAACATCCTGCCCGGTGAGCTCTGCCAGCGAGCACAGCTCGTCCTGCCCTTCATCGGAAATGCAGGCCACATCGCTGCTCAAAAACTGCAGCAGCCGGGCAAAACGCACGGCACAGCCCTTGCCACCCCGCAGACCAATGACGATCTTTTTCCGCGCCGAGAGCAGCTTATCGGCCACGGTGTGGAAGGTAGCTGCCGGGTTCTGCCGCAGCGAGTTCTCCAGGTTGCCGCCCATCAGAGTCAGCATTTCTGAAAGGTCCAGCTCATCCTTGCTGTATTTTTCTTCCTGCATCACGAACCGGTCATACAGGGAATGCTTGCCGATCTTTTCGCTGTGCAGGGAGAGCTCCTTTTGCAGCTGCACCTTGAGATTGGCAAAGCCGCTGTAGCCAACGGCCCTGCAGAAGCGGATGACCGAGGCATCGCTCATGCCCACTTCTCGGCCTACTTCCAGCGCCGTCATGCCAAGCACACGCTTCTGATTCTTTAAAATGTAGCCTGCCAGCCTTACCTGGCCTTTGGTCAGCTCCGCATGGGCGATCTGATATGCCAGCTCTTTTTCCATGGCCCTTCCTCCGCGCTAAAATGAAGTCTATTTTCTTACATCTTACTACAAAAAAGTAGTTTCTGCAAGCCGTTTTTCCGCGAAAAGCCCGCCAAAACGAACTTTCATTGTGGATTCTGATCGTTTTCGGCCCGCACATTTTGTCTTGTTGTGCCAATTGATTGTAGTGGATGTTGCGGCTATACTGAAACCACCGAACAAACAGACGGAATGGCCATCCGGAACACTCATGCGGTTTGGGTGCACAGGCAGCCTTTGCACGGTGCCGCGCCCGAATGAAAGGAGAACAACATGCTGGATTACAAGAGCTCTGCCGAACAGATTCTGGATCTTGTTGGCGGCAAAACAAATATTACGCAGTTTGCACACTGCTCCACACGTCTGCGCTTTACCCTGAAGGACAACAGCAGAGCCAACCTTGACGCACTGAAAAAGGTGCCCGGTGTGATGGGCGTCGTGCTGAAGGGCCAGTTGCAGGTGATCATCGGCAACAATGTGGTCGAAATGTACGAAGCCCTGCAGAAGGCCGGTCAACTGGAGGGTGCAGGCATCGTCCCGGACGACGATGCACCTGCCCCCAAAAAGAAGGTCAGCGACCTTGTGCTCGATTTCCTGATTGGTACTTTCCAGCCGCTGATCGGCGTGATTACCGGCGGCGGCCTGATCAAGACCCTGCTCACCCTGCTGACCATGGCGGGCTGGATGGACAAAAGCAGCGACCTGTATCAGGTCATGTTCAACATTGCCGACGCTACCTTCTATTTCTTGCCGGTCATGATTGCCTATACCAGCGCCACCAAATTGAAGTGCAACAAGATGTACGCGGTGATCATTGCCGCCGTGCCCCTGCTGCCCAAGCTTTCCGGCCTGATCGGCGACGGTCTGACCATCTTTGGCCTGACCGTGCCGAACGTTTCTTACACTTCTCAGATTTTCCCGGCCATCCTTTCCGTATTCGCTCTGTACTTTGTGGAAAAGTATTTCACCAAAATCTGCCCGAAGCCTGTGCGCGTCATTTTTGTGCCGGTGGTGTGTTTCCTGGTGGTTGTACCTCTTGAGCTGCTCTTCCTCGGACCTCTGGGCTACAATGCGGGCGTTGCCTTCACCAGCTGCCTGCTTGCACTCTATGGTTCTGTGGGCTGGGTCGTGGTTGCCGTGCTGGCCGCTGTGCTGCCTTTTATGACCGCCGTTGGTATGCATAAGGCTCTGCTTCCCTACATCACTGCCACCTATGTTGACCCCGGCTACGATATGCTCAACGCCCCCGCCAAGACTGCCCACAACATCTCCGAATGCGGCGCCTGCTTTGCCGTCGCCCTCAAGAGCAAGAACCCGGATACCAAATCCGTTGCCCTGTCCGCCGCCATTTCCGCCCTGTTCGGCATCAGCGAGCCGGCCCTTTACGGTGTGACTCTGCAGAACAAGCGTGCCATGGTCGGCGTTGTGACCGGCAGCTTTATCTCTGCGCTGGTCATGGGCATTGTCGGTGTCAAGTCCTTCACCCTGATGAGCACCTGCCTGATCGGTATGCCGCAGTTCGTGGACGAAGCCAACCCTGCCAACTTTATCTGGGCCTGTGTGGGTTTTGCCATTGCCATCGGTGTTTCGTTCGTCGTTACCATGGTCCTTTACCGTGACGAGGAGTTGAAGGAAGTCAGCGAGGCCCAGAAAGCCGTCCTGCGTGAAATGGGCATGTAATTATTCTTGAGCAAAAGGAGCAACACACATATGGTTTCCACCGTTTTTCCGCACGATTTTCTCTGGGGCTGTGCCACCTCTGCTTTTCAGGTAGAGGGTGCCTACAATGAAGATGGCAAAGGACTTTCCCTTGCCGATCTGCGCAGTATGGCCATCGACCCGGCCGAAGAGCCCACCAAGGCTCTGGCCAATGTGGGCGATACCCTTGCCGACAGCCGCGTTGCCAGCGATTTCTACCACCGCTGGCAAGAGGATCTGCGCCTGATGAAGGAGCTTGGGCTCAAGTCCTACCGCTTTTCCATTGCGTGGACCCGCATCTTCCCCAATGGCGACGAGGCTCAGCCTAACGCCAAAGGCTTGGAATTTTACGACCACGTGATCGACCGCCTGCGGGAATACGGCATTGAACCGGTGGTCACCATCTACCACTTCGATTTCCCCTGCGGCCTGCAGCAGAAATACGGCGGCTGGGCAAACCGGCAGTCGGTGGAGGATTTTACCCGCTACGCTTCCACCCTGTTTGCGCACTTCAAGGGCCGCGTGAAGTATTGGCTGGTGAACAACGAGCAGAATGCCATGATCCGCCGGGATGGTTACCTTGGCATCACCGAAAAGGACATCCTCAAACGCGAGCAGCTGCGCCATCTGTGCAACCACCATATGTTCCTTGCCTGCGCCAAGGCCATTGCCGCCTGCCACCATATCGACCCGGACGCAAAGATCGCGCCTGTTATGGCCTACTGCCCGCAGTTCCCTGTGGACAGCACCCCCGCCAATGTTCTGGCGGCCAAAAATGCCGATGACCTCTATTTTCACTACATGATCGATGTACATGTACGCGGTGAGTATCCGGGCTACTACCTCAAGTGGCTGCGGGATAACCACTGGGATTTCCCGCTGACAGACGAGGACAAAGCCATCCTCAAGGCAGGCTTCCCGGACTTCTTTGCCTTCAACTACTACCGTTCCAGCTGCGCGGAGGCCTGCCCTGCGGATGTTGACCCGGCTCTGGTGGAACGCTACCGCGTGGACGCCCGCCGCCGCATCCTGCCGGGCATCTGCCGCTGTCTGGACAACCCCCGCGTGGAAGCAGACCCGCTGAACAAATGGAAGGTCGATCCCATCGGTCTCCACATTGCATTCCGCAATGTTTACGAGCGCTGCCATCTGCCTTTGATGCTGTGCGAGAACGGTTTTGGAGCACCGGATACTCTGGAAGCCGGCAATGTGATCCACGACCCCTACCGTATCCATTATCTGCATGACCACATCGAACAGCTGAAAGCCGCTGTGGAAGAGGGCATTCCCGTGATCGGCTACCATATCTGGACCTTCCAGGATGTGCTGAGCACCAGCGAAGGCTTTAAAAAGCGATACGGCCTTGTTTATGTGGACCGTGACGAAAACGGCGGCAGCCTAGACCGCTATAAGAAAGACTCCTTCTCCTGGTACCAAAAGGTGATCCGCACCAACGGCGCCGACCTGGAGGAATGAGCAGTGCTATCACACAAGCTCCTCCGTATCGGAGTTTGTAGCGTGTGCACCATGGGCAAGGACATCGCCTTTATCGGCAGCCTGCTGGATAAAAGGTTAACGTTCCATTCCGTACTGAATAGCCAAGAAGTGTAAAACAAGAAGGCAAGTCAAAACCACCGGCTGAGCCGGTGGCTTGAATAAGCCCTAGAAGGGTATCCTACTGGCAAAGTCCCTCAAGGGGCCTCGAGCAAGCGTCTTTCATCTGCATTACCTGCCCTACCGCTCTAACGAGCTATATTGCAAAGTGCATCTTCAAAGATGACAATTTCTCTATCATCTCGCTTTGCTCGAATCTTATAGCTAAAGCATTTTCTACTCCACCAGCGGAGCTGGTGGTTGTCGCTCGCTCAAGCTACTCAAAACAATTAGACCCACCAGCTAATCTGGTGGGTCTAATTTGTTTGCGCTGTCTTTGATCGTTCCGGTCTTTATAACGGTTCGTATATGGAAAACTATCTGAAGGATCCTCGCTGCGAGATCTCCAACAACCGTGCAGAGAACAAGATCCGCCCCTTTACTGTCGGCAGAAAAAACTGGCTGTTCAGCGACACGCCTGCCGGGGCAAGGGCCAGCGCAGTGATCTACAGCATTGTGGAAACAGCAAAGGCAAACAACCTTGCGCCCAGAGATTATATCCAGTTCCTTTTTGAGAATCTGCCTGACATGGAAATCCGGACCCACCCGGAGCGTCTCGACCAGATGCTGCTCTGGGGAAAGCTCATTCAAGAAAACTTTGTATGACAAAATGAGGCACCCGATTCCGAGTCGGGTGCCTCTTGTCTTTCTGGGGACGTGCTCTCGCTGGGCGGTTACGTTTGGATTGCGTTCCCCTCCCGCTTTAGTCTACACAGTCAGTAAAAAATAAGGCCGCTCATGGATTGAGAGAATCTTTCTCCTTCCATAAGCGGCCATTCTTTTTTACTTATGTAGCAACCTCTGTTGCTGCTTCCAGCTCTTCTACATGAAGAATCGGCTTGACATTTCCATCTGCATCAAAGAACCTTGTCTCCGTTCCGGGGAAAGCCTCCAGCAACGCATTTTTCATCTCAGGCTCTTCCTTAAAAACTTCCATCCAAACTGAGAAAAAACCAGCATTTTTTGCAGTCCGTATGATTTGATCTTTCATGGCCGCTTTCCCATCTGTTTCCTTCAGCTTTTTCCAATTTTGCAAAGAATGGCTGGCATCATCAAACGCCTTATTTCTTTGCCTGAATCTTCTGTCTTTATCTCCCGGTTCTGGAACATTGCCAAGCTTCACTAGCTCATAAAGGTTCTCTGCTTTCTGAGCTGTTTCCCCACTGGCATCTAGCGCTGAAAGTATCCGACTATTTACTTTAGGGATTCCACCAATATAACTATACGCCAGTTCCGTATTGTTTTCATCTGGCCAGAGATAATCATTTTTATTTTCAGGTGTTGTATGATTTGATTTTCTTGTATTGCAATATTTACATGCTAACAAGAGATTTTTCCACTCAGTCTTATCTCCGCCCTTAGACTTTGAAACCACATGTTCTATTTCCGGTGCGTGATCAATTTTTGCTCCGCAATAAGAACAGTATATTCCTATACGTTCTTCCAGATATGGCAGTGCATCTCCATACTCGCGAATGGACGTACACGGAGAAGCACCTTTATTTACCGGCCTCATTGTCTTTCACTTCCTGCTCTTTCACTAGATTTTCTTGTTCAATCAATGCCAGATATGCAGGGTTTTCGCTATACACTGCTTCCAAACGGTTCATCTCATTCCGTAACGCATCCAAATCTTCCTGAGACTCAGCTTGTTCCAAAGCTTTCAGATAATTCTGTGCAGCCTCATACATTTTCCGTTTTTTTATGCTATACTGCACCATTTCGACGCCCATAACATCTTCTGCAATATCCTCGATACTCTCACCAGAATATTCACTATCCAGCGTTTGATCCAGTGTGATAAGTTCCCCTTCTTCCAGCGACTGGATAATAAATGGCGAATGAGTTGCACAAATAAACTGAATCTTTGGGAACAATTCTTTCAAAATCCCAATAATCTTGCGTTGCCATGTCGGATGCAGGCTCAGATCAATTTCATCAATTACAACGATACCCGGTGTGTTTTTCAGTGCATTTTCCTTTTGATAGGGATTCAGAATGCACATTCTAGCTGCTATATCCACTATAATTTTTATAACATTACGATAGCCATCACTTAAACTTGAAAAAGGTACAACCGTTCCATCTTTCATTTGAAGCGCAACAATATCACGTTCATATCGTGTGGAAAAAATCACTCGTTCTTCTGCGGACAATTCATCACTAAAAGTCTCATTTACCGCATTTAGTATTGTGTCATACGCCGGAAAATTATTTTTTCTCCGTTCTTCTTCCGCAACATCTTTTAATCTTTTAACATACCCAAAGGCCAATTCTGCACCATGTTTTTTTTCCAAGCAGTAACTAAAGGCCTCTGTCCTATTATAAAGCCGAACCTTTTTTGTTGAATTATTTTCATTCCATAGACGTGCAGAACTCAAGTATAACACAAGTGGAAGAATCAGTTCGCTATCCGAATGATCTGCTTTTTCAATGGTTTTCTCCCACTCTACCACTTTCGGCTGCATTGGGTTTTTTCCACTAAATTTTGTTCTACTACCTTCTTTTTCTATAATACGTTGAAAGGAAATTTCATTGGACTCCTCACCCCATATTGCTGTGCAGCTCACTTTACACGGATACTGTGCTACCCCGCCTGCGGTCAAAACATCTTCCTGCTGCGAAGTCAGCACTTTTTTATGTGCATCTCCATTTTCCGAGTTACCCGAAAGATTAAAAACATACTGACTTGGAACATACGTCTTATATGCGGACAAGTAAGCTCCCATCATTACAGCAGCCGCTTCCAGTGCAGCAGTCTTACCAGAACCATTTTTGCCTGCAAATACGTTCATGGTTGGGTTCAATTGGAAAGTCTTCTGTTCAAACTTACGATAATTCGTCACTGTAAGCTCTTTGATTCTGAAATTACACATAAGCCGTGATCCTCCATGCTCATGCTCTGCAACTATGATTTTTTATCACAGCTGTTCTGCAAGCACCATCTTGCTTTTATTGTACCCTGTTTTCTTTAGTAAAACAAGCCTGTTCTGCATACTGCAATTCAAAAAATCTCACCCAGATATAATAATCGTGAATCCGAAACCTCTGAGTCGAAAGACTCAGGGTCTTTTTATGTCTGGAGATGAGCATTTTGTTATTCCGCACCATCACTATCATTATTACCATCGTATTTTAATGCGCAGCTGCGCAGAAAGGAGAAAGCCTTATGAACTTTTGGTCCGAAATCGTCAAAGAGGTTGGCACTGTCCTGGTGGAAGTCCTCGTCCGCATCGCTGAAGAAATGGAAAACAACGATTGAACAAAATACATTGAAAAGGAGATTTTACTATGCCCGCAAACCTTGAAACCATGTTCTCTGTCCGTGAAACCCCTTGGCATGGCCTTGGTCTTATCGTCATGGATGCCCCTGCAAGCCGTGAAGCCTTGGAGCTGGCTGGTCTGGATTGGCAGGTGGAAAGCCGTAATATCTATTCCGGCACGGGTGCTATGATCCCCGGCTATCGCGCCAATGTCCGTAGTACAGATGATGCCGTACTCGGTGTGGTATCTGACCGCTACCGCATTGTGCAGAACGAAGGAGCATTTCAGTTCACCGATGACCTGCTGGGTGAGGGAGTTACTTATGAAACTGCCGGTTCTTTGCAGGGCGGCAAGAAGGTCTGGATGCTGGCAAAGCTGCCCGAAAAGTACATCATCGCCGGAGACGAAGTGACCCCTTATCTTGTGTTCTTCAACAGTCACGATGGCAGTTCTGGTGTGAAAGTAGCCATGACCCCGGTTCGTGTGGTCTGCCAGAACACTTTGAATCTGGCTCTGGGTACTGCAAAGCGCATCTGGACTGCCCGCCACACCGAAAATGTTCTGCTCCGGGTGCAGGACGCGCGTGAAACCTTGCAGCTTGCCAACAGCTACATGGGGGAGCTGGGCAAAGGTATCCATGAGCTGACCACCATCAAGCTGTCTGACCGCAAGGTACAGGAGCTCATCAACGAGTTCTTCCCCATCACGGAAGACTTAACCGATGGCCAGCGGAAGAACAACCTGCGCTTGCAGGAAGATCTGAAGGCTCGCTATTATAATGCACCCGATCTGGAGTGGGTCGGAAAGAACGGCTGGCGGTTCGTGAACGCTGTTTCCGACTTTGCCACCCATGCAGATCCCATCCGTAAAACTCGCAACTACAACGAAAATCTGTTCCTGCGCACCGCAGAGGGCAATCCCATGATCGACAAAGCCTACAAGATGGTGCTGGCAGCAGCATAAAGGAGGACGTATGAACGATGTGAGCAACCGGGCTGTCCGGGAATTTTCTGAGTTCCTGAACAGCATTGAAGCCGATTTCCCGAAGCCGACTTGCACCACGGCATACGAGATCACGATGAAAAGCACCATCGTCAGTGCTTTAATTACGCTGGATACCGAAAAGAAGATGGACGAGCGTTTCTGGAACCATCTTCGGGTACAGCGGAACATTCTGGATTTCCTGTATACCCTGTGGCTGGATGATGACCGCACCTTGGTGGATGAGTTTTCCACCATTATCAAAGACTTGGTGGAATATGATTTCTCTATCGCAGAAGAACAGATGAAAGAAAGGCTGAACATTGCATGAAAAGACTTGTATCTACATTAAATTTATCCAAAGAGGATTGGCTCCGTTATCGCAAATGCGGCATTACCGGCACGGATGCTGGTGCCATTCTTGGCCTGAATCCCTATCGCTCCGCATTTCAGGTGTACCACGATAAAATCAGCGATACCATTGAAAATATCGACAACGAGGCCATGCGGCAGGGTCGTGACTTGGAGGATTATGTGGCACAGCGCTTCACCGAAGCAACAGGCTTTAAGGTGCGCAGGGCAAACGCTATCTACCAAAGCGAAGAACATCCGCTGCTTCTGGCAGACTTCGACCGTCTGATCGTTGGGCAGAAAGCCGGGCTGGAATGCAAAACGGTCTCACCCTTCTCCGCAGATAAGTGGGCAGACGGCAAAATCCCGGCTCACTATTTGGCGCAGGTTGACCATTACTTAGCCGTCAGCGGTTTCGACTGCTGGTATGTGGCGGCTTTGATTTTCGGCAGAGAGTTGGTGATCCACAAGATCGTGACAGATAAGCAAGTGCTTTTTGACCTTATTGATAAGGAAGAGCGTTTCTGGACGAACCATGTTGTGCCCCAGATTCCCCCTGCACCCAACGGTTGCGATTGTGACACCCAGCAGATCAACCAGCTTTATGAGGTAGACGACCGCGACAAGACCGCTGATCTGAGTGCCTTGCATGGACTTCTGGATAAGCGGCAGGAACTTTCCACCCGGATCGAGCAGATGGAACAGGAGAAAACGGCCATCGAACAGCAGGTCAAGCTGAAAATGCAGGATGCTGCCTATGGCACAGCACCGGGCTACAAGGTGTCCTGGGTATCCTCCGAAAGCAAGCGTGTGGATTCTCAGCGACTGCGGAAAGAGCAGCCGGACATTTTCAACCAATACAGCAAAAATGTAAGCAGCCGCAGGTTTACCATCGTTCATGCGGCATAATTGTATGGCGGCAGAGAGCAGCTTCTCTGCCGCCTTTTTTCTTGGAGGTTTGATTATGGCTACAGAAAATCCGTTCGTAAAATTATTCGCTATCGACTTCAAAGATCATCTGGAAGTCAAGAAGTCCGGCAATACCGAGCTGAAATATGTAAGCTGGGCGTATGCCTGGGCAGAGGTGAAAAAACTGTATCCCGCTGCCAGCTATGAGGTCAAGAAATTCAACGGCCTACCCTATGTTTATGACCCCATAACCGGCTTCATGGTGTATACCTCGGTCACGATTGAGGGCGTTTCGCACGAAATGTGGCTGCCTGTACTGGATGGCGCAAATAAAGCGATGAAAGCCACCCCTTACACCTACACCACTCCGAAATGGGACTACAATCCGCAGACTCGCCGTCGTGAAAAGATCGGCATGGAAGAGCGCACCGTAGAAGCAGCCTCCATGTTCGATGTGAATAAGGCTATCATGCGGTGCTTAGTGAAGAACCTTGCTATGTTCGGCCTTGGTCTCTATGTCTACGCCGGAGAGGATTTGCCGGAAGATGCTGCACCGCAGCCGGAGGCTGAACCTCAAAAGCAGCCGAAACCGAAATCCTCTACCCCGAAGCAGGAACAGCCGCCGATGCCCTGCATCTGCGCTCGTTGCAACCAGCCCATTAAGAGGGTCAAGCTGAAGGATGGCTCCATCATGCAGGCGGCAGAGTTTGCCGCCACCCATGAGGGAATGTGCGCTGACTGCTATAAGGCCACTAGATTGAACGTAGCATAAGGAGATTTCAAAGTGAAAGAAACAAAGATTAAAGTTCTTGCACTCTTTCCGATGGAGTTGCCAAAGGAAATTGAGCTAGACAATACGCTTGAAGCTATGCAGAAATTTGTCGGTGGTAACATTGAATGTCTGTCCCTGCATGATTCCGGTTCCGAAGTTACACTGGTCTGCAATGATGAAGGCAAGCTGCTTGGCCTGCCGCTCAATCGTCCGCTGTGGGATGGTGCAGATGTTCTTGCAGGGCCGGGATTCCTCGCTGGGTGTGACACCGAGGGGAACATGACTTCTCTGCCGCAGCACGAGATGGATTTCTACAAGGAAAATTTCAGAGCCTTTATTGTTGAAATTTAAGGAGGAACGGTTTATGACCTTTAATGCAATGAACGAACGTTACGAGGAAATCACGGTTTGTGGAAAGCCTGCGCTGTTCACCAGCATCCGCATCAGGAGAGATACCGTCCCGGATGGTCTGTACGCCTACGATGTCCGGCACGACGATGAGTGCCGGGGCATTCCCTGCGAAATCGCACCCTTTGTGATGGTCAACCACTGGGGCACCATCATCCTTGCGGAACCGCTAGAACTGCCGGACGATGGGCGGCGATATATTGACGAGGACACCGACTGGAACTACGCTCCCTTGGATGGCGAGAGCACCACCAATCACAAACTGTGCACTACCATTTCTGATTTTATGACCGCCTATGCCCACTAAAACTGTATTAAAAGTACCGTATATTCTGTTTTGTATTAAAATTGGCCGTTTTCAGGCCATTTCAAGGTGCAAAACACAGTCTTAAAAATGTCGCTCGTTATCTTTGAGCCAGAAAGGAGACTCATGAACATCTATGGCTATTGCCGCATCTCTACGGCAAAGCAGAGCATCGACCGTCAGATCCGCAACATCAAGGCTGAGTACCCGACTGCCCACATTGTACAGGAAGCCTACACCGGCACATCCATCTTTCGCCCGGAGTGGCTGAAGATATACCGGATTCTGAAAGCAGGGGATACGGTGGTGTTCGATTCTGTGTCCCGGATGTCCAGAAATGCAGAAGAAGGTTTTGCTCTGTACGAAGATCTCTATCATAAGGGCATCCGGCTGGTGTTCTTGAAAGAGCACCACATCGACACCGAGACCTACAAAAAAGCTCTGTCCGGCAGCATTGCCATGACAGGGACGAATGTAGACTTCATCTTGAAGGGCATCAACGAATATCTGATGGCCTTGGCAAAGGAGCAGATCAAGCTGGCCTTTGAGCAATCCGAAAAAGAAGTTGCCGATCTGCACCAGCGCACCCGTGAGGGGCTTTTGACTGCCCGGCTGAACGGCAAGCAGGTTGGTCGCAAAAAGGGTGTTGGATTTGAAACGAAAAAAGCCAGAGATGCTAAGCAGATCATCCGCACCCATTGCAAGACCTTTGGCGGCACACTTGATGATGCCGAGTGCATGAAGCTCACAGGTCTTGCCCGGAATACATATTATAAGTACAAGCGTCAGATTCGTGCTGAACTGATAGCTGAACAGGATTTACCGAAAGGAGCAAGTATCTTTTATGAACCGCCAAAATCATTCTGAACTGGAGAAAAGGCTTACCTCGGAGGAGCAGCAGGAGTTTTTGGAACTTCTGGCTCGGCTTTCCCCGGAACAGCGTGAAGCACTGAAAGAAGTGCTCAAGTCCTTTACCTAAAAATAAATCCGGGGCAGCCCCCAAAAGCCGTCCCGGATTTATTTTTTAGAGTTTTACTATGGTTTTAAATTATCATGCCAAATGTATCCAGAAGCATTTTATTCCGCGGGCAAGCTGTCGCCGATTTTTCTGCTAGCGGCATCCGTTTCTTTCCGTTTTACATTTTGGGATTCGGCAAATGTTGCGGGATTTCCAATCTGGTCAAGACCCGTGTTGTTGCGTGTGTACGCCCGAATCGCTGTATAATTGTGCGAGGAGCCAAACACGGAATCATATGGTTCCTTATTGATAACAGCGTGCTCTGCGGCGCAATTGACAAACGTGCAATCCGTAACTTCCGCTCTTGGATATTTGAATTTTGCATAGTTTTCAATATTAACCGCAATCAGATAGGCTGAATTTTCCTTTTTCTGTACCTTCTCCGGTTCATTGGGAACAATGCAGATTCCATTGAAGATGCATCGGTTGATTCTGCTGGGGCGGTCGGCATTGGCAAAATTCTTTTCCGCCAAACCAATGACGATCATCGATTGCCATGTATAAGACCTAAACTCCTGTTCCTCCCATCTGATGTTGGAGAATTCACAATCCTGAATCGTCACCTGCGAGTTTCCTCTCGTTGTAAGAAGTTTTTCGCCTTTACAGTGTATAAACTGGCAATTGGATACGACCGCCTTTGCACACACATCTACGATTGCTTTTTCACATTCCTCAAATCGGCTTTCCGAAATTTCAGACGTGCACTCGTTAATCGCTTCTCTGCACTTTTCAAAGACGCAGCTCCTGACATTTCCTATATTATACACACACCGGCTCATCTGTTGGAACGTACAGTATGCAACCATACCATTTTCCCACTCATCCTCGAAGGAGAGCCATGCACTACCCAAAATTGCATAAATATAATGTTCTTCCATATAGGAGTTTTCGCTGAGCTTTTCCCCTTTGAAAACATTATTGATAAAAAAAACCTTTTTACCCCTGCAATGAATAAATGCATCTCCCGGTCGATTGTTTTCATCTTTTGCTTCAAAAGTTGGTTTGTCTGGCAGGAAGAATCGGCTGCCCGAAATTCTGGCTTTATTTTCGATGCTCAAATATAAGAAATCAGAGCAGGAACCAATGACCTTATTCTTGTCAAACAGGAAAGACTCATAAGAACCTTTGAGAAAGCCAACGCAAGCAACGAAGTCGCTATTCTTCACCGTACAGCTTCCAGCGGTTCTTGACTTGACGGCATTCCCTACGCGATCCTCTACCGTCCGAATAAAATAGTCTCCTGATTTACAATTCCCATGGCAAATCACTGTAGACGATGCGACCTCCAAAGCTGTACCACTATTCAGATAAATGCGGCTTTCATCCTCATTGTAATGGATGGTACAGTTGATGAACCTGACTGTGCCTTTACAGTTCATAATAGCCGAGGAGAAGTGAATGTCTTTATCCTTGTAGATTGTTTCCCCGTCATTTTGAATCGAACCGGAAAGCACTAACTTTTCACGAGGCGCATTCGTGTCAATGGTTTCTTCTCCATTTTCTTCGGCCTGTGCTTCAGATACTCCCTCTGCGGCTTTCGGTTCCGGAAGCTCCACTTCAAACGGAGTCTCTTCGGTGATTTCAATGGGTGCAGTGATATAGCGGTCAATGCAGCCGTCCGCACCACGCAGACGATAGGTGTCTACGGTCTGCTGCTTCAAGGATTTGATGGTCTTGCGGCCAAGGTCAAACAGGTCGATGAAATCTTCCTGCTCATCCTGTTCCATCGACTCCGCAGTATGGTCGTACAGATACATATAGGTGATAACGCAGCTCAGGATTTTCCGCTTTGCGTTATCTTCCAAATCATCCAGAGCATCTTCCAGATTCGCCACCTGTGCATCGGCATTCAGATAGTTCAGCAGTTCGTTGGCATACAAGCGCTGCTCGTTGGAGGGCATTGCATACAGCTTGGATGCTTCGTTCAAACAGCCGGACAGAATATTCCGCTGCTGGCTGTTCAAATCCTTCAGATTTTCGTTTTCCTTGATGCCATAGCTCTTGTCTTCCAGCAGATAAAGCCGCTCCTGAAGATAAGCACTGTTCTGAGCCAGTGCCCGGATGTCGCTTTGGGACTGCATGACCATCCCGGCGATATTGGCATCCTGATCGGCCAGACGAACCAGAATTTCAATCAGGATTCCCTGTGCCTGTGCCAAAGAAGTGATCTGCTCTGCCATACGGATATTGTTTTTTCTGGGACAGACCACCATATTGAAAATACGATGGAACCACTTCTCGTTTTTCAGTTCCTCAAACTGTGCATCGGATTTGGTCGTCAACTGCTGCACCGCAGACTGCAAATCCTGAAAATCACAAGAACTGCCGTAATAATTCGGTTGTAAGCTGCATTGTTCCTTTGTCATAAAAATCACCTTTTCTTTCTGTTGAAATCATCCAGAAGCGTTTGGGTCTCTTCATGGAGGTTCTGCGCTTGAGAAATTGCCTGATTTGTATAAGCAGAGCTGTACGCAATGCGTGCAGTTCCGTATTCCAGCCGTTGGGTCATTTTCCGCACTTCGTAGGCGGACATTGTAAGTGCGTTATGGAAGCCTTCGTCACAGAGCCGCTCCAAGCCTTGGGTTGCAATAAAGGAACCTATCCAAGCACCCAGCAACGGAATCGGGATCAGTTCTTGTCCGATTGCAGCACCAACGGCACTTACAGCAGCGTTCAGTGCAGCCATCTGGCAGCTTTCCTTGAACTCTTCATCGGAAATTGCCCCGGTGCTCTTACGATATGCCAGCTCAGAGACCGAGAATGCCAGCGAAACGCCTGCGGCCGCAGGGCCAGCCGAAATGCTTGTAAAGTTAGTGATGCTGTAAATCGCAAAGCCACTGATACCGCCCTCTGCGGCTGCTTTTGCCGTATCTATGCCAATGTCTTTCCAGTCATCCACCGTAAATTCGTTGATTTTCTTGCCCTCTTTGCACTTGCTGTAAATACCAACCGCCAACTGGAATCCACCCGAAATAAAAGCGGCCTCCGCGGCAGCTTTTCCTGCCTTTTGCAAGGACGGTGCTGCTTCCTGCTGTGCTTGTTCTCGCTTTTTATCGCTGCGCTCATCCGCACGCTGCTTCTGGTTGTCGGCAGTCTGGTTCAACTGGTCGGATTTCTTATCCAGCGTTTCCATGATTTTGCCACGCTGGACTGCTGCATAATCTACATTGCCAGACCGAACAACATCAAAGAACGAACGCCCTGTCTGTTCTTCGATCTCGCGTATCTTTTCTTTAATGGCTCGGATGGATTTTGCGCTCAGGCCATCAGTATCCCCAGACAGCACCTTTTTAATCTGTTCATACTGATCTTTCGGGATAACATAATAGCTGCCATCCTGACCAAAGTTGATGTCCTTATATTTTTCAAGATGCTCAAGCACATGGCTTAGAGAATTGTTCGTACCATTGATGTATTTGGACTGTACTGCAACACCATTGACCCGATAATCTTCTGGAGCAGTGCGTCCAACACCGTCTTTAGTCGCGTCTGCTCTACGGTTGTGCATGATTTGATCTGCATTATGGAAATTGATGTCAACTTGCTCTGCATACTCACCGTGTTTTGTTGTGGGATTTCCTAAGACATGGTTGGAGTCATTTACAAAGTCACGGACATTATCAACACATTCCAGAGCTTTTTTCAAATTGGCATCGATTTTTGCTTTAGTCGCCGCATTCTGAGTGTCGATTTTATGCATCTTCCGCATCAGCTCTAAAGCGTTCTGGCGGTTCTGCTCTGACACCATAGAGCCTACGCCCTGTGTCCGGGCATTTCGCATTTGGTCTTCATGTATGAACTGTTCATCCATTTGTTTTACCTCCCATCTGTTCATACTGTGCATCCATTCGTCCAATTTCCTGCTTTATCTCTTGTTCCAGCGTTTCCGGCGCAGTCACCTTGACCTTACTGCCCTGACTGAGCAGCCACATTTTTACGCCTGTGCCAAAGACTTCGGCTTCAATAGAGCAAACACCCTCTTTTTCATCTACGACTTTTGCCATCGGGAACTTGTCCAGCACAGCTTCCACCGATGGGCCATAGTAGTTGAAGCTGATCTTCTGCGGCTCTCCGCCGAACATGAACTGAGTGCGGTTCTTATACTCGCCCTCTTTGAAGCGGTCTTTATAGGGTACAGAGAACTTTTCTCCTGTTTCCTTGATGGAATGTATCCTATCAAGCCGATAAATGGTTGGATAAGGATCGTTCTTTTTATGGAAAGCCTCTCTGGTGGAGTGGTCTGTGATAACAGCCATGAGATAGAAATAATACTCTGAGAACATCAATCCCACCGGCTCAACCATCCGTTTTACGATTTGACGGTCTTTCAGCTTCTGATACTCAATTTCCAGTACCGACTGATTTCGGATGGCCTGTGCCACTATCCACAGATTGTCCGGGTCAACGGCTACATGAGCCGGGTCGTGATAGTGGAACAGTTCATTGCTGATAAACCACTCAATGTCGCTTTTTTCTTTCTGAGACACACAAAGGTTCAGGATGATTTGCAACTGCTTCTCAACCTGTTCTTTGGTAAAAGCTCGGCTTTCCAGCAGAATCTTGCATAGGGCCAACACTTCACCTTTGGAAAGCTGCTCGATCTCCTGTGTGACCAGACGGTAGCCATTTTCTTTCTTGTCGTACTCGATTTTTCGTACGATGCCTTCTTTGGCACACTGTTCCGAAAGAAAATCCCGGATGCTATCAATGTCTCTCTGAATAGAGCGAACATTCACATGGTACTGCTCTGCGGCCTGTTGCTTATTGATGAGCTTACCAGAAAGAAAATCCTGATAAAGTTCCAAAACACGGGTCGTTTTTAAGGTGTCTGCTGTCATTGGTTTGCCCTCCTCTTCGGTTCAGCCCCATTATAGCAACCGTGGTGGACAGGCATTGTCTATCTTCTCTTTTGCTGACTAAAAAGTTTTTGTTTCTAAAATCTGTGCTTGATTTCTAAAAAAGACTTGCCTGCTACGATATATACTATCGAAAGTATACGATTAATGCAATTAACGGTCAAGCCTTGTCACAATAAAATCGTAAGTAAGTACTACGATTTGTACAAGGAGGCCGAACCATGGAACGAGAGAAGCCCACATTTGATATTCTGGGCCGCATAGAGAAAGAACGTGCTGCCCGCAACTGGTCTGAGTATGCCCTTGCAGAAAACTCTGGCCTGACCCAATCCACCATCTCAACATGGCGGAGAAGAAATCTCCAACCCAATGTTGCTTCCATCGAGAAGATCTGTTCGGGCTTCGGCATCACGCTTTCCCAGTTCTTTCAGGAGGAGGACTCTGTTTACTTAACCCCCGATCAAAAGGAAATTCTTGATCTATGGGCTAAACTCTCTCCTACTCAAAGAGAAGCAGTCACTAAAATGCTGTGTGATTTCCTATATATAGAGGAAGAACCCTGAGTTTCAACTGCATATTGCCAGATAAAAGCGGCCAAGCCTCAAAAAGCTTGACCGCTTTATCCTTTTGAATAATAGGGTTTAGGTACAGGATTCCCGGATTTTTGCCAGATCACTGTTCAGCAGCGTTTCATGTTCCAGAAGTTCTTTCTGGACAGCAAGTAGGAAATCTCTGTTATCATAGAGGATTTTGTAGGCTCTGCGGTATAACTCTTCCATCTTAGCTGCTTTTATAGCTTCGCTACTGAAAAGTCTGGTCTCGGACATTCTATTATCCGCTGATCCGATGATTTTTTCATCAAACTTGTCCATTGTTATAGACCTCCTTTGGTTCATCGTTTAATAATCTGGACATTCGTCATATTCGATACCTAAGACTTCCATCCGCTCTCTCGGTTTTTTCGGAAGATATACAGCAACCGAATATTCCCGGTTTTCGCAGCGCACTCTTTTCGATACAGACCTTGTGATATACTGCACACTATAATCATTCAGTATTTCATGGATTTGATTCCACTCATACCTACGGCTCATGTGGAACTTATTTAGATTCTGATAGGAAATAGTATCTACGATAACATGGATATGTGGGTTTTCTGTGCCGAAATGAATTGCATACGCAGCAATATAACCATTGTTAGCATAAAAAGACACTATCCGTTCAGCAATTACCTTTAATGTCGCTATTAAAGGATTCTCTTCTTTAGAAAATGAAATCACTCTATGCTTCGCCAAATCTTTCCGATGCTTGAATTGTCTCTTATGGTTGAATTCCATAAATTGATGTACCGCTAAAGGATTTCTCATATACCAAAATGGAAAACCGAAAGGTTTACATCCAACAAATTGATTGTCGTTCATTATTGTCTTTTGAGGAGCAAACGCATAGCAAAGAAGGCTGCAAACGTCTTGCTCTGTAGGATATTCAATCTTTTCACTTTCGTTCACGAATTTGATAATCGGCATATTTTTTTACCTCTTCTCTGATTTTATCGTACTCTCTTTCTTCAATCCAACATGCTATCCTAAAAATGCTGTCAGAGAACTTAGCATCCATTATATCTTGCTCTCTATACAAGCTCTCTTTCAGAACTTCTGATTGTGACTTTCCGCTTTCATTCTGACGGTTTTTTAATAATTCATATTCTTCTTCTGAGAGATATACGTTTACTCTATGCCTTTTTTCCACTTTCAAGTGCTCCTTTCCGTTGATATACTCTTCAGATGGACAAGATAATTTTCATACAAGAATATCTATTAAGAGCCATAACATTGGTACAGCTTTCAGCCATTTTCAAACAATATATACTATTATCTAATGTTAATAATAATTATATTATTTTTAATAATAACATCTTGTATTTATATTATCTTATCTTATAAAACAAAGGGAGCTCCGCTCCCAACAGGTGTGGTAAAATGTGTGTGTGTCCCACATCATTCGCTCGACCCGAAATAGCCTACTGTCATTCAGCTATTTATCTTAATGTTAGTGCTGTTAATAAAGATTAAATTTCACCTTCTTTCCTCTCCACACATTATCAAGCATTAACACCAAGATTATTTTTATGTACACCTCATTATCAAGCATTATTTTCAAGCAACAGAAAACCCACATGGAGTAATCATTCCATGTGGGCTTTTTTCGTATTACCATCCAGCAGCTTTTATATGAGCTTCCTGCACAATATATTCTTGTACCGCTCTCTTTGGAATTTTCCATACTCTTCCAATTCGCATCGCTTTGATCTTCCCGGTCTTCAAGAGCTTATAGGTGGTGTTCATACCGCAGTTCAGCATATCAGCAACTTCTTCCGGGGTTATCAGGGTGTCGTAATAATCAAACATAACGGCCAATCCTCCTTTGATGGGTTACTATACTGTTGCCGAATGTCAAATCATACCAGATACAGAGAAAGGGCAACCACTTGCGTGATTACCCTTGGACTATGTCTTATACGCTCTCTTTCTATGCCATTTTCGACAGTTTTGAAAAAATCCGCTTTGAAATTCTGCTTTTATTGGGAGTTTCGGCTCTTATTGAGTTCGTTTTTTCTTAAAGTGTCGAAATCATCTTATAGCATGAGTGCACTTATTTTTAGCAAGTCTTCGCCCTCTGTATAAATCGCACGTGGAGAAATCGCATACAAAACAGACTCTATTGAAGATATTCTACAATCTTTCTGGTCACTTGGGCTGTCCCATAGCTTCAAATTTTCGAGTTTGAAGTATTCTGCTCCCTTTTTATTTACATAATTTTCCACCAAGCTATAGGCGTTGTCAGTCTTTTTTCCTGCGAGAACGTAAATCTCAACTACCGTCCTTTTCAAAAAAGCAATATATTCAGGCATGCAAATATTGCTTTTTTCATAAATCATTTCGTCCGAATAGAAAAGCACTGGAGCTGAGCACTTAAACCGCATAATATTTTCTCTTCGATAAAATTCGTTTTCCAGCACATCTCGCAAATTAGTATTTTCCCTGTATGGAATAGCCTTTATCAAGCCAACAAAGTTTTCAAACTCTATAATTGCTCTACTATGATAAATCAGTTCTTTGGCAAACTCATTCATCACATACTCACTACAAGTTTCATACCCATCTCTTTCATTTCCTATTCTAACCAGTTCATTGCAAAAATCGCTATATAATTTTATAAGTTGGCTTTTTCGTTGTCTCTGGACATCATCTTCACCTTCATCATCAAGCCATTCATCCCTATCTCTCAATGGTCTTCTACCATCAAGATAACTGGTATATAGTTCATGCAATCTAATCATTTTATAGTCGAATATTTCAGCATATTTTTTCTCTGCAACTTCATACACAATTTTTCTTGTTAGCGGAGCCAAGAAATTTTTTATTTTTCCTTTAAGCGGAATATAAGTATATGGACACTTTATTATTTCAGCATAATTCGCCAACTTTCTTTCTATTGCTTCAGCATAACTCTTCATCTCATCTAGTTTATTGTTGTCCGCTTTAATTTTTTTCTTATCCGTTTCAGTTTTGACTGCTTTCTCTTCTATTTCTATTTTCTCTTCCATTTCTTTGATTTCTATGTACCATTCCTTTATATTGTATTTTTCTTTGAATTCTTCCTGCCAAACTTTTCGTTTTTCATATAGCTTCTGGCATTTTTTTCTAAATTCCTCTGCGTCTTTTTTTATCGCCTTGTTTTTCTCTGCAACTTCATTTTTCTTCGGGTCACACATTATTTCCTCAAGTGTTGTGTTTTCTGAAGATAAATACCCAAATGTAACCAAAGCACACGCCAATGCATTACTATAGAAAAATTCTTTGAGTTCCATCGCATTTATAAAAGAAAAGTCATTCCAAGGTTGCGTTGAGTTCAGTGCCCTGTAAAGTATTTCATTTATATACTGATTCTGCAAAAGCTCAGACTTCTCTTGAATATTCCACTCCAGCCCCCTTGAATCCATCTGTAGTGCTTCTTCCGTCCGATAAAGTACAAAGCGTTCAAAGCCATTTGCATTCTCCATATAGTTATAGCCCTTCATCTATCAGCTTTCTGTCAATTAAAACGTCCTCACAAATTGACCTTTTTGTGAGTGCTTTTTGATTCTAAAGTTTTCTCGATTTTTGTATACTGTGCATCACAGTGACGGACACCTCTCACGGGTAACCGCCCACTGCATCGCACATTGAGAATTTCATAGTGGGTAGCATACGCCAATGGAACGGTCAGACTGCCCACAAAAAAACATATCTGCAAAAGGAGGTTTTTACCATGAGTAGCAAATTCATAGTCTCAAATCGAGTTCACGATTCACCCAGAGATTTTACTTCTGTACCTGCCTGTACCTTTATCGACGGCAGCGGTCAGGAGTTCATTGATATGGAAGCGCATCAAATGGATGTGGATGCCAGAGATGCGGCATACCGACAAGAGATCCATCGACTAGTTCGGCAACAGAGTGATCCTGCCCAAAAAGCTGAACTAAAAGCGCTCTTGGCCGAGTTTAATCACTTCGATAATTTTGGATTCGATGTAGATATTTACAAACGCCCTTGGATCATTAAGAAGCGAATTCCAAACGATCCTCGACCGATTCGGCGGTCATTCACATCTTGCTATGATTTCAAGGCTATTGTTGTAAGGAAAATTGAGCGTGACAAAACAATCGAATGGATTTATGTATCGTTCCGTATTCCCAACAAACCGTCCGGAGCATTCTGGCTGGAGAAAGGCGATTTTAGTCCGAAGACGTTGCTGAAGAAGTTCATGGCTGCGGGTGGCCAGATCCATTATACCGAGGACCGTAAACGGTGGGCAGATTTGTTGGCAGCTTTCATCAGTGCAATTTTAGACACTGAACACCCATACTTGCTGCCTCCTGTTGGATGGTATCAACTAGAGGATGGTCGCTGGCTCTATACGCCGCAGATGAAGGACACCTTGGCCACCTCGTTGTTGGACACCACTGACTTAGAAAAGTTGCCCTTGGCTTTGGTCAGGATTTTAGGGATTATCAAAACTAGAATCTCTAATAAATTTGAGGGCGTTCATCGTTTCTTTGCTCTTTTAGACAATGATGTTTCTACTTCAACAAGAATGACGGTTGACGACATACCAAAGCACTTCAATCAAATGCTCGATCAGCACGGCCCGGATGTCTTATTATCAGTCTACGGTGACAATCCAGGAATTGCCGCTACCGTTGGCGACTACCGTTCAACGACAAATTTTGCCACTCTGCTTACAAGGACTATGACAGAACCTTGGTTTCCACTGTGCCTTATCGTATCTACGAACGGCATTACCGACTTGCAGCGGAAGTACTGTCTATTCTTGCCTCGTGAGGAAGATCATACAGCCGCTCTGCCGCTGTCCGGAACTTTAAGTGACCTTTGCGCGCTTATTGAACGCAATCCCGATGCGTTTGAACGTATCGTTGAGCGGACTTATACTGCCACCTTAGATTCCTTGGATGAAGAATGCGCTTTCCGGCACGAGATTGGGCTTCTGAGCATTTCTTCTGCCGTTCTTTGCTGGGCACTAAAGCACATCAATCAGCCAGACCTGGCGAAAACAGCGTATGACGTTTGCCAGACATACATAAATAATTGCTTATCAGAATGGGAGAACACTATGAATTGTAACGCTAAAAAAGTCATACACGAAGTACTCTACTCCGCACAAGAAGCCGAAGACATTCGTCTTCTCCGCTATGGAGAGGTCGATTCTAGCTATGATCCTGACCGGGATATCGTACAAAGAGGAGGTGACTTTCTGTTGAAAGGTTCCTTACTAAAATCTCTGATTTGCAAATATGCACAGGGCTATAGTGCATCTGACATTATTTCGCATTTACAAAGTGAGCATTTGCTCTCTGAGTTCAGCACTGCCAAAAAGATTCGTATTGACAACGGAACCTATGTAGATGCTCGACTTCTGACCTTGAAGCGCAGTTGCTTGACCGAATATGAAGATTCTGATTAAAACAGGAGGGACGGAACCATGAGGTTAAAAATAGGATCTACTTACCAAAAGGCTGTTACAATCATTGAAAAACTCAAGGAGGGGAACGCTTCCATTTTCATCTGTGGAAAAAGCGGCGTAGGAAAGTCTACTCTTTCCTCCAATATCACAAGGAACCTGCTAGAGGCAGGTGTTCGGATCGTAGTCATAGATCACCGTCACGCCGTGTCCCTGCCAGCAGACTTAGAGCCTTATGTACATCGTCAGGATGTGTCTCAAAAGCCAATCAAGTTGCATTTGTTTGGAACATCAGCAAATCCAGCAGATGCCGCTGCATCTTTCGTTGATACGGTTGCATCCGTTATCAGGCTATCAGATGGGCAAAAGCCGTTACTGATATCCCTACTAGAAAAGTCTCTCCGTGATTCACCTGCCTCGGATGAAGCATTGGAATGATTACACCTAGAAGTCCAGAATTCCCGGTCACTCGCTGCACCCGGTTTGGAAAAAGCCTTGACTCCTCTATGGGGACAGAAGTTTTTCGAGAATGGCGATTTCGAGATTTTCTCCGGCATCACCTTGCTGGAATTAGGTTCGTTTCCGCCATCCACGCAACACATCGTTGAAGAGGTAGTTTTTGCAGCACTGTTACGAGAAGCCACTCACGAGGATTTCCCACCCACTTTCCTGTACTTGGATGAATTGAGTAACTTCCCATTGCACCAAACAAGTGCACTGGGAAAAATTCTCAACGAGGGTCGCAAATATGGATTGTACTGCATGCTGGTTACTCAGAGCATCCGTAATTTCAAGGCTGAGCAACGGATTTTGCTTCAGCAGTGCAAGTACACTATGTATTTCCAACCTGCGGATGATGAGGTTCGTATGTGTGCCCGTTTCATTAGTTCGTCTGGTGGAACCAAGTTGACTTCCATGCTAAAGAGTCTTCAGGTTGGCGAGTTCCTAGTCTCCGGCCCGGTTTATGTAGGCGATTCTGACACACCGACCACCAAGCCGCTGGTCGTCCATAGTAAGCCGCCAGAGGATGTCGTTCCTGCCAGTGATTCACCGACGATTCCGATGCCTTCTGACACCGAGCCAATTCTCCCACCAGCACAGATCGATTTTCTTCCACCACTGGATGAACTTGACGGTTGCGACGATTGCAATGATGAAGATTCCACTCAAAACAATGAGTTTGAGCCAGTCACAGAGGATGTCTATCCTCCCTTGCCAAGTTCATCTTATAAGCTTTCCTCTGCCTCAATATCGCCCAGTAAAGAGGTCTCCGAGCCACCAAAGCAAGACTTGCCCACATCTGAGCAAATTATCGCATCCATCGCTTCATCGAACCGGCCTCGTTCTTGTTATGATTATTATAGTCCTGCATGGCCACAAACGCAACCCATTGATAGCTCCTGTGTGGAATTTGATTTTAGCCACGCAGATTTTAGCTTCCTTATACGAGAAGATGACAAACGCTTCGTCTTCACTCCAAATATCAAACCCTAAAAATTTTACGTCAATTCAAACAAGTACCATTACTATGAAGCGTTGAACGCTCCCGATTATAAACTTTTAGGAGGAAAAATTTTATGAGCACCAAGCTTAATATGCACTCCACCCCTTTTGTCGCTCCATTCAACCTCATCGATGACATCAATCTTGATCCCAGTTCCTTGTCTGGCAGTGATACACACACCAAAAAATCTGTTCCACCTGTTCCTCTCCATGAAAAATTTCTTTTGAGTATTCCTGAAGCCGCCGCATATTTCGGTATCGGTCAGAACCGCATTTCCGAGCTTGCCTTGCAGGATGGCTGCAAGTTTGTTGTATTCATGGGCAATACAAAACGCATCAAACGTAAAAAGTTTGAGGAGTTTTTGGACGAGCAATACGCCATCTAACACGAAATAACGCACTCTAAGACTTGATTGCGATTCGCCCACATGGTAAAATGGATTTGCTGTGTGGGCTTCTTTTTTACTCAAGAAATGAAAGGAGCCGCAACATGGGAAAAGATCTTAAAGGAAAAGAGCTTGGGAAAGGACTTGGTCAACGAAAAGAAGATGGCCTGTATTATGCTCGTTGCCAAAATTATCGCGGTGAGCGTAGAGAACGCTGCTTCAAGACCCTGCCAGAAGCCAAAAATTGGCGGCAAGAACAGCTCTATCTACGCTTACACCCCGAAAGCCGAGCTGTAGTATCACCCGACATGACTGTGAACGCATGGTTCAACCGCTGGCTGAAGGATGTCGTTGGCAACCTTGCTCCGAATACGCTTCGGAATTATCGTGAACGCTACGAACATAATGTTCAGCCGTTTATCGGTTCTATGCTGCTGCGAGATGTCAAGCCTATGGACTGCCAGATGATCCTGAATGCCATGGAGAGCGACTACGCTGGTTCTACCATCCGCCAAACCTATGTGACGATGGGCACATTTTTCAAGAGTGCCAAAGATAATGGCTTTATCGACCGTCATCCTATGGATGGTGTCCGCTATACGAAACCTGTCCGGGCGGTTGATGACATCCACTTTCTGACTGTGGATGAGCAGAAACGGTTTCTGGAAGCTGCCAAAGGCTCCCACAACTATGCTCAGTACGCACTGATTCTGGAAACTGGCTTGCGTACTGGTGAAATGATCGGTCTGACATGGGATGCTATTGACTGGGAGAAACGCACCCTGACGGTCAACAAGACCTTGGAGTTCCGCTACAAGCATGACGAATGGCGTGCTGGCCCTCCGAAAACGGAATCTAGCTATCGCACCATTCCTTTGACTGACACCGCTTACGGCATCCTGCGGGAAATCTACGACACCAGAGAATACCGTAACGAATCGAACGGCCTGTCCACTGTCCTGACCTTTATGGATCGTAAGACTGGTCAGAAGCGAAAGTTGGTCATGCGTGATCTGGTGTTCATCAACTGGCGCACCGGAATGCCTGCCAAGAACAGCTCCTACGACACCCACCTCTACAAGCTGTGCGACGAAGCAGGGATCAAACGTTTCTGTATGCACGCTCTGCGTCATACATACGCTACTCGTGCCATTGAGAGCGGAATGCAGCCCAAAGTCCTGCAAAAGCTGCTGGGTCATGCCAGCAGCAAAACAACAATGGATCGGTATGTCCATGTGACCGACGATTCCATGCAGAAAGCCGTAGCGCAGTTCGCAAAGGCGCAGGAAGCACAAAAAGGGTGAGAAAAGGGTGAGTGAATCTGTTTCATCCAACCTTTTCCCAATCCAACAGTTCGCAAAAACAACTTATATTCGTTCAATATAGCTGTTTATCATCTACATCATAAAAGGAGAAATCATAACTATGAAATTAGGTATCGTCGGCCTGCCCAACGTCGGCAAGTCCACTCTGTTCAACGCCATCACCTCCACCAAGAACGCGGAGGCTGCAAACTACCCCTTCTGCACCATCGAGCCCAACAGCGGCATCGTGGCCGTGCCGGACAAGCGGCTGGATAAGCTGGCTGAGATCTGGCAGACCAACAAGAAGACCCCCGCCATCGTGGAGTTCGTGGACATCGCCGGCCTCGTCAAGGGCGCAAGCCAGGGTGCCGGCCTCGGCAACAAGTTCCTCGGCCACATCCGCGAGTGCGACGCCATCGTCCATGTCGTGCGCTGCTTCGACGACGACAACATCATCCATGTCGTGGAGGACGTGACCAAGGCCGAGGCCGTGGACCCCATCGCCGACATCGATGCCATCGACTACGAGCTCATCCTCTCCGACCTCGAAGTCGTCCAGAACCGCGCGGGCCGCATGGCCAAGGCCGCAAAGAGCGGCAACAACAAGGGGGCTGCCGCCGAGGCCGCATGGCTGCAGCAGCTGGCCGCCCATCTGGAATCCGGCAAGCCCGCCCGCAGCTTCGACTTTGACGAGAACGACGCCGAGCAGCAGACCGTGCTCCACGAGATGGGCCTGCTGAGCGCAAAGCCCGTCCTCTACGCCTGCAATGTGGGCGAGGACGACCTGATGGAGGGCATCGAGAACAACAAGTACGTCCCGCTGGTGGCCGCACGCGCCAAGGAAGAGGGCGCACGCTACATCCCCATCTGCGCCAAGACCGAGGAGGACATCGCCGACTACAGCCCCGAGGAAAAGAAAGCCTTCCTCGCCGAGATGGGCATCGAGGCAAGCGGCCTCGACAACCTCATCACCGCCAGCTACGACCTGCTGGGCCTCATCTCCTTCCTGACCGACGGCAAGAAGGAGTGCCGCGCCTGGACCATCCGCAAGGGTACCAAGGCTCCGCAGGCTGCCGGCAAGATCCACAGCGACTTTGAGCGCGGCTTCATCCGCGCCAGCGTCATCGCCTACAGCGACCTCGAGGCCCACGATTTCGATTACGCTGCCGTCAAGGCCAAGGGCCTGCAGCGCACCGAGGGCAAGGAGTACGTCGTGAAGGACGGCGATGTCATCGAGTTCCTGTTCAATGTCTAAAACAGAGGAACAACCTCTCAGTCTCGCTACCGCTCGACAGCTCCCCTAGAAAGGGGAGCCAAAGCAGAAAAGGATTAAAATTATGATTATCGGTATCATGGGCGCAATGCCCGACGAAGTGGACCAGCTCTGCGCCAGGCTGGAAAATGTCACGGTCGAGCCCTACGGCGGCGTGGAGTATCATAAGGGTACGCTGGCCGGCAAGCAGGTGGTCGTCTGCTGTGCAGGCATGGGCAAGGCCAACGCTGCCGCCGCCACCCAGGTGCTCATCACCAGGTTCGGTGCCGAGAAGATCATCTTCTCCGGCATCGCAGGCAACATGACCAGCAAGATCGGCATCGGCGACGTAGTCATCGGCAAGACGGTGCTTTACCACGACGCCCAGCTGGATATGATCTGCCAGAATCCGCCTTTCCTGAAGGAGTACACCGGCGACCCGGCCCTGATCGCCGCCGCCGAGAAAGCCTGCGCCGACGCAGGCGTCAAGGCTCTGGCAGGCAAGATCGCCACCGGCGATATGTTCGTGGGCGACAGCGCCACCAAAGCCGCCATCGAGGCCAAATGCGCCCCCGACTGCGTGGAGATGGAGGGCGCGGCTGTGAGCCAGATCGCCGCCAAGAACGATGTGCCTTGCGTCATCCTCCGCGCCATGAGCGATAACGCCGACGAGGACGGCCATGAGGTGCTGGTGGTCAAAAAGTTCAGCATCACCGAGTACGTCGCCACCGCGACCAAGATCGTCGCCGCGATGGTCGAATCTCTGTAAACAGACAGAAGCCGGTCTTGTGACCGGCTTCTGTCTGTTTACAGGTACTGCTCCAGCTTCAGCCTGTTATCCTCCTCAAAATCCTGCAGCTTCTGCATCAGCCTCTTCGACCCCGGCGCGGCGTCCGGGTAGTCCTTCTGGGATTTGATGCAGTCCACCACGCCCATGCCGCTGCCCTGGGTGAGCATCTCGGCGAGGTTGCGGGTAGATTTGTCGGTGATGGTCTTCATGCCGATGCTCACCTTGGTGTTGAGCTTCGCCATGGCGCTCTGGCCCTGGGCCGAGCCGCCGCAGGCGTCGATGGCGGCGTGGGCCTCCTGATTAAGCTGGCGGTAGATATTGCGCTGGCGCAGAAGCTCCGCCTTGAACTGCTCATCCTCCGCCATCGGCACGAGCTGGTCGAGGGTGTTCTTCCCCATCTCGGTGTTCTGCACGATGGCTTCCAGCATATTGAGATTGTCGTTTTTCTGGTTTTCCATACAAAAATCCCCCTTTTGAGGGTAGTTTCTCTCAAAAGGGGGACTCTTATGCATTATTCGCCGTCGTAGATGCGGTCGCCGCCGGCGGTCTGTGCAGCGGCCAGCCGCTTCTCGCACAGATCATAGAGGGCATCCCAGTTCTTGCAGCGCACCTCGCGGGTGCCGGCCACGCCGATGGACTGGGTGAACGGCACCCGGCGCATCAGGCCCACCGAGGCCACACACTCCTTGGGCATCTCGGCATAGATGGCTTTCAGCTCCTCTTCCAGCTCACGGCGGGTGCGGTCGGCGCAGCCGATGGCGAACAGGGTGTCGCTCAGGCGGCAGACCACCCGCTCAGCAGGCTGGTCGAAGTGCTTTTTCCACTGGTTTGCCACAAAGCAGACCAGCTGGCCCATGACGGCGTCGCTCTCCCGCGCGGAAAGCTTCTCTGCGCCGTCGATGGACACCAGCGCCAGCGCCGCGCAGCGGTGGCAGTCGGTCCACTCATCGAGTTTCGTGCAGAATTCCGTCTCGTAGTAGCGGCGGTTGAACACCCCCGTCACAAAGTCGTGGTTCATGTCGTCGCGGCACATCTCCCGCTCCCGCGGGGTCATCCGGTCTTCGGGCAGGTCATTGCCTGCCAGAGGGGCCGTCATCTGCAGCTGCCACACCTTGCCGTCGGCCACGACACAGCGGCGCAGCACACAGTCCACCTGACCGCCGCGCAGCTCGTAGTCCACCATCAGGCCGTCGTCCTGCCAGCAGCGGTCGGCGTCCTCGTCCACCTGCGTCAGGCTCACATCCTGAAACACAGGCCGCGAGCTTTCGACGAATTGCCGCAAGTCCTGCTCAGTCCATTCATTTTTCATGCGTTTTTTCCCCATTTTATACACCGAGTCTTCCTTCCCGGCGCTCTGCCTTTTCACAGTCGAGCCTGTTTTCATGGCCAGCGTATCGCTGTGAAAATAAGTCTTATCCCTGACTGCGTCTCCTGCGATTATACCACGACGGCGGAGCGCTTACCAGCAAAACGCACAATTTTCAAAAAGATTTTTTACATTCCCGTCAAATTGAGGTTTTGGCCTCTTTTTCGACCGGCTCCTTGGCGCGGCAGTAGACCTCGCACTCAGCCTGGATACGGCTGGCCAGAGGCTCTGCGTCGAAGCCCTCCGCGGCGCGCCAGGTCCAGTTGCCGCCCAGCTTGCCGGGGGTGTTCAGATGGGCCTCTGCGCCCAGACCCAGCCAGTCGGACATGGGGATGATGGCCCGGTCAGCCACAGAGCCGAGGGCCGCACGCAGCAGCGCGATGCGGGCGGCGTCCGGCTCGACGGCGGCCACTTCCTTCGCGGTGGGCTTGCAGGGGGTCAGGTGGAGGTAAGCGGCGGCATTGACCTTTTCCTTCCCGGTGGCGGCGTTCTCCCACCAGTCGGTGAGGGTGGTGTTGTCGTGGGTACCCGGGTAGACCACGCTGTTCTTGACGTGGTTGTGGGGCAGATACTCGTTGTCGCCGCCGCCGAAAGCGAACTGCAAAACCTTCATGCCCGGGAAGGTGCTGTCGGCCAGCAGCCCGCGGACGCTGGGGAACAGCTCGCCCAGATCTTCCGCGATGATGGGCAGCTTGCCAAGGGCAGCTTCCAGCGCGTGGAACAAGTCCATCCGGGGGCCGACCTCCCACTTGCCGGTGCAGGCGGTAGGGCTGCCCGCCGGGATGGCCCAGTAGGTGTCGAAGCCGCGGAAGTGGTCGATGCGGAGCAGGTCGTAGATGCCGAGGGCGTGGCGGACGCGCCGGATCCACCAGGCGTATCCCGTCTGTTTATGATACGGCCAGTTATACAGCGGGTTGCCCCAGAGCTGGCCGTCTGCGGAGAAATAATCCGGCGGACAGCCGGCCACGCGGGCAAATCCGCCCTGTGCGTCCAGCTCGAAAAGCTCGCCGCCCACCCATGCATCCACCGAGTCGGCAGAGACGTAGATAGGGATGTCGCCCAGAATTTTCACGCCCTTGGCGTTGGCGTAGCCCTTGACCTTCTTCCACTGGGCGGCAAACTCGTACTGCAGGAACTTCCAGAAGCCGATCTCCTCTTCCTGCTCTGCTGCGAACCTTGCCAGCGCGGCGGCGTCCCGCAGGCGGTACTCCCGGGGCCACTCAGTCCAGCTCTTCATGCCGTTGGCGGTCTTGAGGGCCATGTAGAGGGCGTAATCATTCAGCCAGCTGTCGTTGGCAAGGGCGAAGGCGTAGTAGTCGTCGGGGTAGTAGTGGGCGCAGCCGTGGAGACCGGCATACTTCTCGCGCCATACGGCGTAGGCGGTGCGCAGCACCTTATAGCGGCTGGTGTAGAGGGTGCCGTAGTCCACCGAAAGCGGGTCATCGCCCCACTTTTCCGCCTTGAGCTGGGCGGCGGTCAGCAGGCCGTCGGCCTTGAGAGCGTCAAGGTCGATGAAGTAGGGGTTGCCCGCAAAGGCAGAGCAGCTCTGGTAGGGGCTGTCGCCGTAGCCGGTGGGGCTGAGGGGCAGCAGCTGCCAGATGTGCTGGCCAGCATCGGCCAGAAAATCCACGAACTTGAGCGCTTCGGCGCCAAAGCAGCCAATACCATAGGGGCCGGGCAGGCTGGACACCGGCATCAGGATTCCACTTTCACGCATGATGATACCTTCCTCGCTTTATATTCCGTTTGGGTTTCTGCTGTTTCCTATCATAACATAAGCGAAGACTATTTTCCACCGGCAAAAAACGTGGTATACTGGATTTTATCGGGAAACATCCTTGCCCTCTCAGTCCGCTTCGCGTCCAGCTCTCCCAGAGAGAGCCTTTGGCCTTCCGGGAAGCTTTTGCCTCTCCCTTTGGGAGAGGTGGCACGGCATCAGCCGTGACGGAGAGGGCAAGCCGCCTTTAGTTTTACATTCGGGAGGTATCGTGCCATGCGGCGCACGGAAAAATATTTTGAGAGCGACGCGTTCCGCAAGACTGCCGCCGGGGTCATCCTGGCTGCAGAGGCGGACGCAAAGACGGGCGGCGGGCGCATCGCGCTGGACGGCACGGTGTTCTACCCCGAAGGGGGCGGTCAGCCCGCCGACAGAGGCACGCTGACCCTCGCCGACGGCACGGTGCTCCATGTCACCGACGTCCACGAGACGAACGGCATCATCTGGCACACGGTGGATGCCCTGCCCGAGGCGGCACAGCCCGGTGCCGCCGTCACCGGCACCATCGACTGGGAGTGGCGCTTCGACAAGATGCAGCAGCACACCGGCGAGCACATCCTCTCCGGCATCCTGCACCAGATGTTCGGGGCGGAGAACGTGGGCTTCCACATCGGCTCCGACGCCGTGCGGATGGACACCAGCCTCCCCATCTCCGCCGAGGGCCTGCGGGAGGCAGAGCTTGCCGCCAACCGCATCATCTGGGAGAATGTGCCGGTGCTCATCACCTACCCCACCCCCGAAGAGCTGGCGGCGCTGACCTACCGCAGCAAAAAAGAGATCGCCGGGCAGGTGCGCATCGTGACCATCCCGGGCGCGGACGTCTGCGCCTGCTGCGGCACCCACACCGCCGCCGCCGGACAGGTGGGACAGATCAAGATCCTCACCTCTGAGAACTACAAGGGCGGTGTCCGGCTCAGCGTCGTCTGCGGCGGACGCGCCCTGCGGGAAGCGCAGGCCATGCGGAGCCGTCAGGCCGACATCGGCGCACTGCTCTCGGCCAAGGCCGACCAGACCGCCATGGCGGTCCACCGGGTGTACGACGAGTACACGGCCCTGAAATTCGCCCACTTCGGCCTGTGCAGTCAGCTCTTCGACACACTGGCCGCACAGCTTGGCCCCGACGAGACGGCCATCCGCACCGTCCCCGGCCTCGACCCGGACGGCCTGCACCGTCTGGCTGCACGGCTGAGCGAGGCCACCACCGGTCTCTGCGCCGCTCTGACGCCCAGCGAGAAGGGCACCGGCTACTGCATCGCGCGCTCCGGCGGCGACGTCCGCGCCCTGACCAAGGCCCTCAACGCCGCCCTGAACGGACGCGGCGGCGGCAAGCCCGGCATCTGCCAGGGCAGTTGCGCCGCCACGCCGGAGCAGGTGGAGGAATTTTTGAAGAAAGCTCTGTAAGTACAAACTTTTCACGTCACAAGGAGAATACTATCTTATGAGAATGCGTTTCAAGCCCTACGCCCACGACGAACTGATGGCCGCTGATTTCCATGTCCACGAGCCCCTTATCTGGGGCGGCAAGTGGCACAGCCAGTATGCCCGCCCGGAGCAGCCTTTCGTGCTGGAGCTGGGCTGCGGCAAGGGCGGCTTCATCTCCCAGCTGGCCTCTGCCCACCCCGAGAACAACTATCTGGGCATCGACATCACCGACAAGGTGCTCATCCTCGCAAAGCGCAAGATCGAAGCCGCTTACGCCGAGGCAGGCCGCCCCATCGACAATGTCAAGATCATGAGCACCGACATCGAGCGCATCAAGGGCGTCATCACCCCGGAGGACACCGTCAGCCGCATCTACATCAACTTCTGCAACCCGTGGAGCAAGAACGCTTCCTCCAACAAGCACCGCCTCACCTACCCCCGTCAGCTCATCCAGTACCGCGATTTCCTCAAGGACGGCGGCGAGATCTACTTCAAGACCGACGACGATGACCTGTTCCGCGACAGCCTGACCTACTTCCCCGCTTCCGGCTACGACATCGTCTGGCAGACCTACGACCTTCACGAGAACGAGCCGGAGTGGAACATCCGCACCGAGCATGAGGGGATGTTCACCGAGATGGGCATTAAGATCAAGGCCCTCATCGCCCGCAAGAAGGCCGGCGACGACTCCGTGACCTGGGTGGAGCCGAAGGTGCTCAAGAAGCTGGCCGCACAGGCGGAGGCCGAAGCTTCGGCCAGGGCCGAGGGGGAAGGCAATGTCTGACCCCTGTGAATACTGCCTGAACAACCAGCAGGACGAATATGGCAGCTGGTACTGCGCCGAGGGCGGCGCACTGGATGAGGACGAGATGGCCCGCTATCTCTCCCACACGACCTTGTCCTGCCCTTACTTTGAGCCGGGCGATGAATATCAGATCGTCCGCAAACAGAACTGACTGGAGGTGTCCCCTTGTCGTTTTTTCTCAACACGATAGTCTGCGGTTTCTCGCTTTATCATATCCTTGCGTTTTTCCTCATCTACTCCTGTCTGGGCTGGTGCGTCGAGGTGGTGTATGCCGCCGCCACCACCGGCCAGCTGGTGAACCGGGGCTTCCTGAACGGCCCGGTCTGCCCCATCTACGGCTTCGGCATGATCCTGGTGCTCTTCTTCCTCACACCGCTGGAAGATGACCTGTTGCTGCTGTATCTCGGCGGCGTCATCCTGCCCAGTGCCTTGGAGCTGGTGGGCGGATGGGCGCTGTATAAGCTCTACCGCACCCGCTGGTGGGACTACACCGACAAACCCTTCAACATCGGCGGCTATGTCTGCCTTGAGTTCTCGCTGATGTGGGGCGTGGGTGCCATGGTTATGGTCAAGGCCATCCATCCCACCATTGCCGCGCTGGTGAACCTCATTCCGCCGCTGGTGGGCTTTGTGCTGATGTGTCTGCTCTACGCGGTGTATGCCGCTGACGTGGTGGCTACCGCCATCGCCGCCTCCGACCTCGCCCGGGAGCTGGACGCTCTCGAGAAGGTGGCCGACAGCATGCATGCTGTCAGCGACGCAATGACCGAGATCCTTGGCACCACCGCGCTGGACATGGACCAGAAGATGGACGAGAGCCGCCTGCAGTTCAAGCTGGCCGCCGCCGAGGCCCGGGACAGCTACGACAAGCTGTCGCCCCGTGAGGCCGCTTCCGCCATGCGCGCCCGCGCCGACGAGGCCATGGAGGCCGCACGCCGCGTCTCCCGGACTGCCCGCCTCAACGCCGCCGAAGCGGCCAAGGCCGTCAAGCTGGCCGCGCAGGGCAAGGCCGAGCAGACCGCCGCATTCCTGCAGCTGGAACAGCTCAAGGAAGAGCTGGCAGCCCGTGCGCAGATCATGCAGGCCCACACCCGCCGCGGCACCCATCTGCTGGGCAAGGGCCGTATGCTCCGCGCCTACCCCAAGCTGAAGCACGGTCAGAACAACCGCTCCCTCAGCAGCCTGCTCGAGCAGCTCGAGGACGAATATCCCGACTCCTTCAACGGATTCGGCATCCAGTAAAGATAAAAATAGGGCTGGGACAGCGTCCCAGCCCTATTTTTTATGCAGCTCAAGCCCAGAGATTTTCCGGGTAAAGGCCGTCGGCCGTCTTTTTGGCGATGGCTTCCACCACCACGGGCTTATCCTCGCGGTAGGTGACGCCATACCACTTATCGGTGCTGCGCAGCACCTTGACGGCGGCTTTCTTTTCGCCGATGAGCTCACTGACCACCAGCGGCAGGAAATACTCGCACTTGAGCGGGTCCTTTTCCAGGTTCTCGTCCAGCCAGCGGGCAAAGCGCCGGTCAGCTTCCTTCACGAAGCTCTCGCCGAAGCCCCAGAGGTTCATGCTCACGGGCGTCTCGCCGGGCAGGTCCGTCCAGCTCCCGCCGCCGTCCTCGGTGTAGTGGATGCCGCCCTCATAGGTCTCGATGCGGGTGCGCTCGGTGACGCTGTGGAGGGTGCCGTCCTCGTTGAGGGCGCAGACGCCGCGGGCGACGCTGCCGTTCTCGGAGACGGTGTTCTTGAGCAGGTAGCTCACCATGCAGTAGTCGTAGACCTCGCCGTCGGTGTGGGTGGAGAGGTGATCGTAGATGACCTTGAACGCCTCGGGGCCGTAGTAGTCGTCGGCATTGATGACGGCGAAGGGGCCGTGGATGCAGGGCTTTGCGGCCAGCACTGCGTGGCAGGTACCCCAGGGCTTCACGCGGCCCTCGGGGACGGTGTAGCCCTCGGGCAGCTCATCCAGCTGCTGGAAGGCGTACTTCACGTTCATCACCCTGGACACGCGGTCGCCGATGGCAGCTTTGAAAGCCTCTTCGATCTCGTGCTTGATGACGAAGATGACCGTCTCGAAGCCTGCGCGGCGGGCGTCGTACAGGGAATAATCCACGATGACCTGACCGCAGGGACCCACCGGGTCGATCTGCTTCATGCCGCCGTAGCGGCTGCCCATGCCGGCAGCCATGACCACCAGGACCGGTTTGTTCATGTTTATCTCCTCCTTGAAAAGGGTGTTTCTCTTTTACGGTTTTATTATACTCCAAACCACGCCGGGCAACAAGACGAAGCTGTTTTTTGAAGCTCGGCAAGTTTTTATTGCATATATCAGCAAGCAAATATTGCCTTTTGCTTTCAGACAGGGTATAATAACCTCATCCGACACAAAAACGACCGGCCAGCCGCTTTTGCAGGCCGAAGTTAAGAAGCCGTTTTCACAAGCATTGTACCCCGCTTATGAAAGCAGCTTCTGGAAAGTGAGTTTTTCCATGAACGAAACTGTGACCAAGCGTTTCCTGCTCTACTTCCGCCTGATGATGGTGGTGTGGATCCTGATCGCCAACGCCTTTTTCCACGCCATCGGGTTTGAGTACAGCTGGCTCATCTTTTTGAGCAACATCATGCTCTTTACGATGGAGGGCGACATCAAAGACCGCTTTATCATCGTGGAGCTGGGCGGCCTCGTGGGCATGGTGCTCACGGTGCTGGCGATGCTGGCCATCGGTGCGCTGACGCCTGTTCTGGGCGGGATGCTGGGCCTGCTGCTGCCGCTGGGCGTGGTGCTCTTCATCCTCATCATCCTGCACCCCTACGCCCCCAAGGTGCTGAACAATGTGGGCTTTGCCTACCTGACCGCCGCCTGCATCGACAGCGCAGCTTTTGCAGCGAATCTGCCTCTCTTCTTCGGGGTGTACATCGTCGGCTCTCTGGTCTTCAACGGCGGCTGCGTGCTGCTCCTGAAGCCGGCCCGTTATCTGGCCGCCCGGAGCATCAAGAACGACGTCAAGGCTGACGCCTGAATCTGAGCTTTTCATCTTTTCTTCTTTTTTCTCACAGCGCCCCGGCAGAAAAGATGCCGGAGCGCTGCATTTTTATGTGGATTCCGCCGTTTTTCCGTGCTACAATGGAGTAAAATAAGAGAAAGGTAGTTTCCCGCCATGTATGCTGCATCTCCTGCACGCTGCTCCACCCTGCCCTGCCACCGCCGCCCTGAACAACACCGCCTTCACCGCTGACGAGCTGAAAGCCATCGATAAGGCTTCCGGATTTTATAAGGAGTAATTTATGTCCAAAACTGTATGGATAACCGGAGCTTCTTCCGGCATTGGCCGGGAGTTTGCCCGCCGGTATGCCCGCCTCGGCTTCCGGCTCATCCTCACCGCCCGCCGCACCGACCGACTCGAAGCTCTGGCCGCAGAGCTCACCGCGAAGCACAGCACCTTCTGCCGCATCCTGCCTGCTGATCTGGAGCAGGAGAGCGAGTGCGCCCGTCTCTGCGAGGTGCTGACGGACGAGCGCATCGATATTTTCATCAACAACGCCGGCTTCGGCGTCTGCGGCAGCTTTCTTGAGACCAGCGGCGAGAAAGAGCTTTCCATGGCGAAGGTCAACGTGCTGGCCATGCACCAGCTGTTCAAGTTCGCCGTGAAAAAGATGGAGGCTCAGGGCTTCGGCACCGTGCTCAACGTGGCGTCTTCCGCCGGGCTGCTGCCGGGCGGACCCTATATGGCGGGCTACTACGCCACCAAAGCGTATGTTGTCAGCCTGACCCGGGGCGTGGCCGAAGAACTGCGGGAGCAGCACAGCCCGGTCTACGTCTGCGCCCTCTGCCCCGGCCCGGTGGACACCGAGTTCAACGAGCGGGCCGATGTGGTGTTCGCACTGAGGGGCATCAGCCCGGAGCTCTGCGTCGAGGAGGCCATGCGGGGGATGCTCCGCCGCAAGACCATCATCGTCCCGTCGGCCCTCATGCGGGCGGCGACGACGGCCCAGCGGTTCATGCCGATGGCGCTCTTAATGCCCATCCTGGCCCACCAGCAGAAGAAAAAACTGGGCTGAAGGGCCATTGTGTGCAACAAGCAGCAATCCCGGCCTTTGCAGAGTCCGTTTTTATGACAATTTCACGAAAACGCAGCAAAACGAGAGAAAAATTGCAGTAATTGTGCCAAGAAAACACCTTGACAGTCGGAATAAAGAATGCTACTCTAGTATACAAGAGGGCGCAGGGCCGGACAGTCCAAATTGCCGCTTCCCGTGGCGGCAGTTGGACTACCGGTATCGTCCGGCAGCGCAGCGCCCCGCAAAGCAAAATTCTGATTGGAGGATTTCATTATGGCACAGTGTACTCCCAAATCCTTTGACTTGACCGGCAAGGTCGCGCTCATCACCGGCGCATCTTACGGCATCGGCATGGCGATCGCAAAGGCAATGGCCGCAAACGGCGCTACCATCGTCTTCAACGACATCAAGCAGGAGCTGGTCGATAAGGGCCTCGCCGCTTATGAAGAAGCCGGCATCAAGGCTCACGGCTATGTCTGCGACGTCACCGATGAGGACGCCGTGAACGCCATGGTCGCAAAGATCACCGAGGAAGTCGGCCATATCAACATTCTGGTCAACAACGCCGGCATCATCAAGCGCATCCCCATGACCGAGATGACCGCTGCTCAGTTCCGTCAGGTCATCGATGTTGACCTGAACGCTCCGTTCATCGTCGCCAAGGCTGTCATCCCCGACATGATCGCTCAGGGCGGCGGCAAGATCATCAACATCTGCTCCATGATGAGCGAGCTGGGCCGTGAGACCGTCTCCGCCTACGCTGCAGCCAAGGGCGGCCTGAAGATGCTGACCAAGAACATCGCCTCCGAGTACGGCGAATACAACATCCAGTGCAACGGCATCGGACCCGGCTACATCGCTACCCCTCAGACCGCACCTCTGCGCGAGCGTCAGCCCGACGGCAGCCGTCATCCCTTCGACAGCTTCATCGTCGCCAAGACCCCCGCAGGCCGCTGGGGCGAGGCCGAGGATCTGGGCGGACCCGCTGTCTTCCTGGCTTCTGCCGCTTCCGACTTCGTCAACGGCCTCATCCTGTACGTTGACGGCGGCATCCTGGCTTATATCGGCAAGCAGCCGCAGTAAGTTTTTCCATATCCGGCATGTTTGCGCCGTGTCCGCTGCCTTCCGGGTGCCGGGCACGGCGCTCTTTTGTTTCCCATATCGACTTTTTTCCCGGAATCTGCTACACTGGTCATAATAATAAAAACAGGAGGACTTTCCCATGAAGATCGCACTTATCAATGAGAACAGTCAGGCCGCAAAGAACGGCATCATCGAGGCCGCTCTGAAGAAGGTCGTAGAGCCGATGGGCCACGAGGTGGTCAACTACGGCATGTACGCTGCCGATGACGCCGCACAGCTGACCTATGTGCAGTGCGGCATCCTCGCCGCCATCCTGCTCAACAGCGGCGCTGCCGACTACGTCATCACCGGCTGCGGCACCGGCGAGGGCGCCATGCTGGCCCTGAACAGCTTCCCCGGCGTCATCTGCGGCCATGTGGAGGACCCCGTGGACGCCTACACCTTCGCCCACGTCAACGACGGCAATGCCGTGGCCATGCCTTTCGCCAAGGGCTTCGGCTGGGGCGGTGAGCTGAACCTCGAGTACTGCTTTGAGAAGCTGTTCGGCTTCGGCCACGGTCAGGGCTACCCCAAGGAGCGCGTCGAGCCCGAGCAGCGCAACAAGAAGATCCTCGACGGCGTCCGCGCCGCCACCTTCAAGCCCTTCATCGAGTGCCTCAAGAGCATCGATCAGGACCTGCTGAAGGGTGCCGTGGCCGGTGAGAAGTTCAGCGAGCTGTTCTTCGCCTCCTGCAGGGACGAGGAGCTGGCCGCTTATATCAAGAGCCTGCTGGCTTGAGCGGTGGACAGAGCATGACGGCCCTGTATCACCTGAACGAGAACCTCGCCCGCCTGCTGGAGGGCTTTCTGGAATCGGCAGTCCCCCTCATCGCGGGGCTGGCGGAGGTCATCGGCCTGTTCATCATCGTGACGAGCCTTGTCAAGGCCACCTACCACTATGTGCGGACGACCTTTTTCCACGACCGGTACGACTTCCACCACGAGATGAGCACCGGCCTGACGACGGCGCTGGAATTTCTCATGTCGGCAGAGATCGCCAAGACCTTCCTTCTGCAGAACCTCGAGTCGGTCATCCCGCTGGCGGCGACTTTCGCGCTGCGCGCTCTGATGAGCCTGCTGCTCCATGTCGAAATGCGGGCAGACCACAAGGGGGAAAAATGATGCCTGCCAAAGTTTTCTTTGCCCATTCTTTTCCGGTTTGTGCAGAACGTCAAAAATAGCATCCGGCTCTTGACACTTTGACCAAACCGCCTTATACTCTTGCCATCGAAAGCAAAGGCGCTGACGGATGAAAGATCCGCCAGCGCCTTTTGTGTTTCCGGGGGAAGTGTATCCCCTGCGGCCAAGGGAGAAACAGAGGGCTTCCTTTTCCGGATTTTCTGCGCTGCTGCGCAGATAGAGGGGTGATTATTCTCATCTGGGCCTCGACATCCCGCTGTGGGTGTACATCGTGTTCCAGACCGTCTTCTGCGCAACGGCAGCCACCATCGTCTCCGGCTCCATGGCCGAGCGCACCAACTTCAAGGCCTACTGCGTCTACTCCGCAGCCATTTCGCTGGTGGTCTGCCCCATCTGCGGCCACTGGATGTGGGGCGGCTGGCTCCAGGGGATGGGCTTCCACGACTTTGCCGCCCTGCAGGACGTGGAGTAAGCGTCCCCCTGATCTCATCGCTATCCCGCCGAGACGGCGTGGATATATTGTTCTCCTTTTTCCTTTTTTTCTGATAATTCCAAACACAGCTCAAAGCCCCGCTCCTTCACACAAGGGAGCGGGGCTTTGGCGTTTCTTGACAGCGCCCGTCCGTCGTGCTATCTTTGTGGGCAGGATATAAAAAACACAGGAGTGCTATCATGAAAGAATTTTTGAAAAAGGAGCTTTATTCCTTCCGGGCCGTCGCGGCCATCCTGGCCCGCTGGCTGCTGCTGGCCGTCCCCACCGGCCTCGTCTGCGGTGCCGTCGGCACAGCGTTCCACCTGGCCGTGGAGCATGTCACCGAGTGGCGGGCCGAGCACATCTGGCTGCTCTGGCTGCTGCCGGCGGCAGGCCTCGCCATCGTGGCACTCTATAAGGTGACGGGCTGCGAGGGGATGGGGACGAACAACGTCATCCGCGCCGTCCACAGCGGCGAGAGCGTCAGCCCGCTGCTGGTGCCGGCCATCTTCTTCGGCACGGTGCTCACCCACCTCTGCGGCGGCTCGGCCGGACGCGAGGGCGCGGCTTTGCAGATGGGCGGAAGCATCGGCTACAACATCGCAAAGCTCTTCCGCTTCTCCGACCACGACCGCCGCACGGCCACAGCCTGCGGCATGGCGGCGTTCTTCTCGGCACTGTTCGGCACGCCGCTGTCGGCGACCCTCTTCGGCATCATGGTGGAGGACGTGGGCCTCGCGTTCTCGGTGGCCTTTGTCCCTGGCTTCGCCGCTGCCCTCATCGCCTACGGCGTCTCGCTGGCCTGCGGCATCTCTCCTACCCATTTTGCGCTGACCGCACCGGCGCTTTCCATTGATTCTACTCTGCTGGTGGCTGTGCTGGGCGTGGCCTGCGCGCTGGTGGCCCGGATATTCTGCTGGCTTCTCCACACCATGGAGCACGAAATGCCCCGCCGTCTGCCGAACCCCTGGGTGCGTGCCGTCGTGGGCGGTGCTGCCGTGGTGGCCCTCTCCTACCTGATGGGCGTGGGCCGCTACAACGGCGCGGGCATGGGCGTCATCACTGCCGCCGTAGAGCAGGGGCAGGCCCTGCCGTGGGACTTTATCTGCAAGATACTGCTGACCGCCCTGACCCTCTCGGCGGGCTTCAAGGGCGGCGAGGTCGTCCCCAGCTTCTACATCGGTGCGACCTTCGGCTGTGCATTCGGCCCGCTGCTGGGCCTGCCCGCCGGGTTCTCCGCCGCCGTGGGCCTCGTCTCGGTGTTCTGCGGCGCAGCCAACACGCTTATCCCCTCCATCCTGCTGGCCTATGAGCTGTTCGGCGGCGTGGGGCTGGAGCTCATCGCGCTGGGCTGCGGCGTCTGTTATATGCTCTCCGGCACCCACGGCCTCTACAGCAGCCAGCTCTTTGTGACGGAGAAGCTGCTGTCGGAGTATACGGAGAGCTGGGGGAAGCGGCTGCACCACTGATCCTCTTTCATTTTCCAGCGCACAGCCCTTGATTTTTTCTGCGCCCCGTGCTACAATCATCTGTAGCTTCATCCTGTGACGCCCAGTGTGCGCAGGTTTTCTGCCGCCGGTGCGTCAAAATCAAATGTCCCAAAACGATGATGCGGACAAACCAAAGTCCCGTTCTCCATGCCGCAGAGAGGGCTGCCGTCCGGAAGGACGCGCTGCAAGCAGCCTGCCATGTGCCGGACTTCTACCACCGCAGAGTGCAGAGGCGAACCTCTGCCGGGTGCGCCCGTTACAGCACAGCGAGTGGCGTGCAGCAGCACGCAATTCGGGTGGAACCGTGGAACGCAGTTGGATTCTTTCAAAGGCGCTTCATCCCGTAAAGCAAATGCGGGGTGAAGCGTCTTTTTTGTTATACCAAACGCATTTTTCATGTCAAGAAGGAGTAACACCATGAAGATCATCTATAAGGACGGTCATGTGGACGAGTGCCCGCAGGACCAGGAACTGCACGTCATCCGTCACACCGCAGCCCACGTCATGGCTCAGGCCATCAAGCGCCTCTACCCGGAGGCTGACTTCGCCTTCGGCCCCGCCACCGAGAACGGCTTCTACTACGACGTTGACCTCGGCGACACCAAGCTGACCGACGAGGATCTGGCCAACATCGAGAAGGAGATGCACAAGATCACCAAAGAGAATCTGGCCATCAAGCCCTTCATCCTGCCCCGCGCAGAGGCCGTCAAGCTGATGGAAGAGCGCCACGAGAACTATAAGGTCGAGCACATGGCTGACCTGGCCGACGAGACCGAGTTCAGCTTCTTCCAGCAGGGCGAGTACGTCGATATGTGCATCGGACCTCACCTGACCTACACCAAGGCTCTGAAGGCCTTCAAGATCACCCAGCAGTCCGGCGCATACTGGAAGAACGACAAAGAGAACAGGATGCTGACCCGCATCAACGGCGTGGCTTTCCACAATCAGGAGGAGCTGGACGCCTGGGAGAAGGAGCAGCAGGAGGCCCGTGAGCGCGACCACCGCAAGATCGGCAAGGAGATGGGCCTGTTCATGACCGACGACCTGGTTGGCCGCGGTCTGCCCATGTTCCTGCCCGCAGGCTACACTGTCTGGCAGGAGCTGGAGAACTATATCAAGGAGAAGGAGCGCGCCCGCGGCTATCTGCACGTCATGACTCCCTGCATCGGCACCGTGAATCTGTACAAGACTTCCGGCCACTGGGACCACTACCGCGAGAATATGTTCCCCGCCATGGAGATGGAGGGCGAGAGCTACGTCCTGCGCCCGATGAACTGCCCCCATCACATGATGATCTACGCAAACCGTCCCCACTCCTACCGCGACCTGCCCATGCGCATCGGCGAGATCGCACACGACTTCCGCTATGAGTCCTCCGGCACCCTGAAGGGCATCGAGCGCGGCCGTCACTTCTGCCAGAATGACGCTCACCTGTTCTGCACTCCGGAGCAGATCAAGAGCGAAGTCGCTGATGTCTGCAACCTCATCTTCGAGACCTACAAGGACTTCAACATCACCGATTACCGCTGCGTTCTGTCCCTGCGTGACCCCGCCGATAAGAAGAAGTATCACGACGACGACGCGATGTGGAACCACGCCGAGAACGCTCTGCGTGAGGTCCTGACCGAGCTGGGCATCCACTTCACCGAGGAGATCGGCGAGGCTGCTTTCTACGGCCCCAAGTTGGACGTCAACGTCAAGCCCGCTGTCGGCGCTGAGTACACCCTGTCCACCTGCCAGCTGGACTTCTGCCTGCCCGCAAAGTTCCACCTGACCTATGTGGACAAGGACGGCACCGAGAAGACCCCCGTTGTCCTGCACCGTGCGATCCTCGGTTCTCTCGACCGCTTCATGGCCTACCTCATCGAGGAGACCAAGGGCAAGTTCCCCACCTGGCTGGCTCCTGTTCAGGTCAAGGTGCTGCCCGTCTCCGAGAAGACCCTCGAGTATTCCGAGGCCATCACCGAGAAGCTGGTGGAGGCCGGTATCCGTGTGGCTCTGGACGACGACAACCAGAAGATCGGCTACAAGATCCGCGCCGCACAGCAGGTGGACCGCGTGCCTTATATGCTGGTCCTGGGCGCCAAGGAAGCCGAGGCCGGCAACGTCTCTGTCCGTGACCGCAAGGGCGAGACCACCACGATGGATCTCGACGCCTTCATCGCCAAGGTGACCGACGAGATCAAGAACCGCAGCCTGTAAGTGATATGATTCCTGATTATATTGATGAAGTCGAGCGTCCGAATGAGGAAACGATTGCCGCCATGTTGGAGGCTGAACGCATTGCAAAGGACCCCAACGTAAAGCACTACACCGATTTGGATGAACTTTTTGAAGATTTAAGGAAATAACAAATGCCGCTCTTCCCTTGATAGGAGAGCGGCATTTTTATGCCTTGGAATCAGGTCATCCCTTTGGTTTTCTCGTCAATCAGCGAAAAAATCCTATCATATGTACCCTTCAGAATCGCCTGACGCGGCATCCAGAAATCAAACAGCTCTTTTAGTCCTGCCGAATCCCCGCAGATTTTTCGGGTCTGCTCATAGGCAAATGTATTCGCATCGACTTCATGCGGTTGTCCGAGATACAGGCTTGTAAAATATCCTTCGCTACCCTCTAATTTACATTTCAGATAATGATTTTCCACCAGTTTATAGCAAGTCCCGTCGAACATGATGATATACTGAACGCTTCGATTTATCGCCTCATTAAATCGCTCCGGTTCAAGATACTGGGATGCGTGCCGCAGCTCATGAAAAAGATAGAACATTCTTTCGTACTCAGGCTCTTTGTCCAGCCCCTCTGCATTTATAAACACAGTCCTGCTGGAAGCGTCAAATGTTCCCTTTGCTGTTTTGTATCCGGCAGGCATCTCAAAGGACAAATACAGATTCAGCCCATGCTCCCTGCAATACGCGTCGAAATACTTTTTATATCCAGTCATTCTCTCGTCACCGGCTCGCAATTCTTATGAAAAATGCCCCTGCCGAAGCTATTTTTAGCGTTCTGCAAAGGCATTTTCGTTTACGCTTTGTTATTTCAGCAGATTATCATCCGTAAAGTAATCGATTTTCATGGACCTGCGCACTTCGGCGAGGGTGGCGGCGGCGGTCTTTTCGGCCACGGCGCTGCCTTCCTTCAGAATTTCCACGACCTCGGGCAGGCGCTGCTCCCACTCCTTGCGGCGGTTGCGGATGGGCTCCAGCTCAGCCTGCATGACGCTGTTCAGGAACTTCTTCACCTTCACGTCGCCTAGACCGCCGCGCTGATAGTGTGCCTTCAGCTCGTCGAGGTTCTGGTACTCGGGCAGGAACTCGGCAAAGTGCTCCGGGCGGCTGAATGCATCCAGATAGATGAAGACGGGGTTGCCCTCCACCTTGCCGGGGTCCTGCACGCGCAGGTGGTTCGGGTCGGTGTACATGGACATGATCTTCTTCTTGATGTCCTCAGGCTCGTCGGAGAGGTAGATGCAGTTGCCGAGGCTCTTGCTCATCTTGGCCTTGCCGTCGGTGCCGGGCAGGCGCAGGCAGGCGCTGTTCTGGGGCAGAACGATCTCCGGCTCCACCAGAGTCTCACCGTAGACGGCGTTGAACTTATGGACGATCTCGCAGCACTGCTCGATCATGGGGCGCTGGTCCTCGCCTGCGGGGACGGTAGTGGCCTTGAAGGCGGTGATATCCGCGGCTTGGCTGATGGGGTAAGTGAAGAAGCCCACCGGGATGCTGGACTCGAAGTTCTTCTGCTGGATCTCCGCCTTGACGGTGGGGTTGCGCTGCAGGCGGGAGACGGTGACGAGGTTCATATAATAGAAACTCAGCTCGGTCAGCTCCGGCACCATGGACTGGATGAAGATGTGTGCCTTGGCGGGGTCGATGCCCACGGCCAGATAGTCCAGAGCGACCTGCAGGACGTTCTGGCGCACCTTCTCCGGGTTGTCGGCGTTGTCGGTGAGGGCCTGTGCGTCAGCGATCATGATATAGATCTCGTCGAACTTGCCCGAGTTCTGCAGCCGGACACGCTCCTTCAGAGAGCCGACATAGTGGCCGACATGGAGCCGGCCCGTCGGGCGGTCGCCCGTCAGAATGATCTGTTTCATACTTTTCTCCTTTTTCATCAGGCGCATTTTTCCTCAGCCTCTCCGTCACAGCTGACGCTGTGCCGCCTCCCCTGATAGGGGAGGCTCTGGCGAAAAGGGTAAGTCTTCGGTTTTGCCAAGGGCTCTCCCATCCGGAGAGCTGGACGCCGCAGGCGGCCTGAGAGGTTCATTTTTTATAAGTATATCCCCCGCCGCTTTCCCTGTCAACAAAAGCCGCACCGGAACGGATAAAAAAGAAAAAGCGATGGAAAACTTCCATCGCTTTGCTGGCGCCTCTTGCCTGACTCGAACAGGCGACACCCTGATTAACAGTCAGGTGCTCTAACCGACTGAGCTAAAGAGGCATCTATATAAAACGGCGCAGAGCCGTTTTACTACTAAAATGGTGACCCGTACCGGAATCGAACCGATGTTAAAGGCGTGAGAGGCCTCTGTCTTAACCGCTTGACCAACGGGCCATACTACCATTGCATCGGGTGTTGTTCCCGACTCGACCATTCTAGCACAGCACACCCGCTTTGTCAACAGGCATTTTCAATTTTTCAGCAAATTTTTCGAAAAAATCAGAACAGCCGACGCACTCTGCCCTTCACAGCCCCCAGAAGAACGTTCAGGTAAAGGCCCATGACGCTCTCCACCTCGCCCAGCTCCATGCTCTGGCGCTGGGGCAGGCCGGCCAGCGTACCGCGGTAGAGGCAGCGCAGCTCGGGCAGCTCGGCGTAATCGCTGGGGTGCATGAGGGTGCTGGGCTTTGGCAGCTCCAGCGCACCGCTCTTCTGGAGCACCTCGCTGACGAACTGGGAGCAGAAATAATGCCGGCGGCGCTGCCAGCGGATATGCATCCAGCAGAGCAGCAGACCCAGCGAATTGAAGCGGTAGAGCTCCCCGTGGTGCATCATGTGCTGGGTGCGGCGCTTGGCGCGGGTGTAGGCTTCGTCCGTCACTTCCAGCGCGTAGAGGGCGCAGGGGATGTTCTCCCGCATGAGGAACACGCCCCGGTTCAGGTACTCCCGGCTGGGACCTGCGGGGAACATGGTATAGCCATTCTTGCGGGTAGAGCTGTAGAGGGTGCTCAGGTCCTCGTCGAAGGCGAGTGAGATGTGGGTATACTGCGCACCGGTCAGGCTGTACACGAGGTTCGAGAGCAGGGTGCCGGAGCGGGTAAGAAATATGTAAAGCGTCTTCATCGTCGTTGTTTCTCCATGCTGGCGGCTCATGGCCGCGGGTCAGATTGACTCAGTATATCATAAGTCGTACGTTTTTTCTAGATAAATCGCAAAATATCCACAAATATTTTGTGTCTCTACTTATAATACGTTTTTTCGCGGCCCAAAATTGCAGCCTCTTCTCTCCTGATTTCCGCTCCTTGTATCCTAAATCGATAAAATTTTATCAAAGATTTGTTTTTGGCTTAAAATCTTTAATTTGTGCAGGCAAACGGGCCAGGATTTTTACGAAACCGTCTCAAATACCACGGATTCTTAATAAGATTTGTTACTTTTACCCGAAGAAAACCGCTCCGCCGGTTGATTTCAGCCCCAATTTATGTATAATGATATACAGGAGAATACGCATCTGTATTTCTTTTCATCGTCCTTTTGCGGTGTCCTTTTGGCTGAGGGCAGCTTACCGCTGGTGTCTGGGCGATGGATCTGAACGAAAGAAGAGGTATAAGTATCATGGCAAAGTTGGATCTGAGCAAGTATGGTATCACCGGCACGACCGAGATCGTGTACAACCCCTCTTACGAGCAGCTGTTCGACGAGGAGACCAAGCCCGAACTGGAAGGCTACGAGAAGGGCCAGGTCAGCGAGCTGGGCGCTGTCAACGTCATGACCGGTATCTACACCGGCCGCTCCCCCAAGGATAAGTTCATCGTCATGGACGAGAACTCCAAGGACACCGTGTGGTGGACCAGCGACGAGTACAAGAACGACAACCACCCCGCTTCTCAGGAAGCCTGGGAAGCTGTGAAGGAGATCGCCAAGAAGGAGCTCTCCAACAAGCGCCTGTACGTCGTGGATGCTTTCTGCGGCGCCAACAAGGACACCCGCATGGCCGTCCGCTTCATCATGGAAGTGGCCTGGCAGGCACATTTCGTCACCAATATGTTCATCAAGCCCACCGCTGAGGAGCTGGAGAACTTCGAGCCTGATTTCGTTGTCTACAACGCTTCCAAGGCTAAGGTCGAGAACTACAAGGAGCTGGGCCTGAACTCCGAGACTGCTGTGCTGTTCAACATCACCAGCAGGGAGCAGGTCATCGTCAACACCTGGTACGGCGGCGAGATGAAGAAGGGTATGTTCTCCATGATGAACTACTTCCTGCCGCTGAAGGGCATGGCTTCCATGCACTGCTCTGCCAACACCGATATGGAGGGCAAGAACACTGCCATCTTCTTCGGTCTGTCCGGCACCGGCAAGACCACCCTGTCCACCGACCCGAAGCGTCTGCTCATCGGCGATGACGAGCACGGCTGGGACGACAACGGCGTCTTCAACTTCGAGGGCGGCTGCTACGCTAAGGTCATCAACCTGGACAAGGACTCTGAGCCCGACATCTACAACGCCATCAAGCGCAACGCTCTGCTGGAGAACGTCACTCTGGACGCTGAGGGCCACATCGATTTTGCCGACAAGAGCGTGACCGAGAACACCCGCGTCTCCTACCCCATCGACCACATCCAGAACATCGTCCGCCCCATCTCTTCTGCACCCGCAGCCAAGAATGTCATCTTCCTGTCTGCCGATGCATTCGGCGTCCTGCCCCCGGTCTCCATCCTGACCCCGGAGCAGACCCAGTACTACTTCCTGTCCGGCTTTACCGCAAAGCTGGCCGGCACCGAGCGCGGCATCACCGAGCCCACCCCCACCTTCTCCGCCTGCTTCGGTCAGGCCTTCCTGGAGCTGCACCCCACCAAGTACGCTGAGGAGCTGGTCAAGAAGATGCAGAAGAGCGGCGCCAAGGCTTATCTGGTCAACACCGGCTGGAACGGCACCGGCAAGCGCATCTCCATCAAGGATACCCGCGGCATCATCGACGCTATCCTGAGCGGTGCCATCAACGAGGCTCCCACCAAGAAGATCCCCTACTTCGACTTTGAGGTCCCCACCGCTCTGCCCGGCGTTGACCCCGCCATCCTCGACCCCCGCGACACCTACGCAGATGCCGCTCAGTGGGAAGAGAAGGCCAAGGATCTGGCTGGCCGCTTCATCAAGAACTTCGCAAAGTACGAGGGCAACGAGCACGGCAAGGCTCTGGTCTCCGCCGGCCCCCAGCTGTAAGCTGACAGCACCTCTTACATAAGGCCATAAGATCAAGACCCCTCCGATCTCCCGCAAAAAGGAAGTCGGAGGGGTCTTTCTTGTAATCCATCTCGTTTTATAGTACTCTGCGGAGGATACTGCGCATGAAAAAAGCAACGGTCAACGACTACTTCCGACACCACTGGGTGAAGCTCATGCTCTTCGCGCTCTTTACAGCGGCGGTATCCTTTTTCGCGCCGCTGAAAAACTTCCAGCTCAAGTGGCTCATCGACTCCAAGAGCAAGCAGGAGGCGCTGGGCTATATGGGGCTGGTGTTCCTCATCACCTTCACCAGCTGGTTTTTCGAACGGCTGAGCCGCCGCTCCTTTACAAAACTCGCCTGCGGTGCCGTGGAGCAGGTACGGGGACAGGTCATGGAGCGGGTGCTGCGCCGCCCGGTGTCCCAATATCAGCGGGAGGGCGACGCAGCCTATCTCTCCCTGCTGACCACCGACCTGCGCACCCTCTACGACGACTATTATATGTCCCTCTTCAACATCGCATTCTGGGGCGGCATCATGCTCTGTGCGCTGGGGATGTACCTTTACATCAGCCCGGTGATGCTGGCGGCCATCCTGCTTGTGACCGTGCCGCCGCTGGTCCTGCCCCGGAAGATGAATGAGCGGCTCAAAGCCTCCCGAGACGCTTTTTCCCTCCAGATGGCGGGCTACACCCAGCAGCTCAAGGAGCTTCTGGGCGGGTTCGAGGTCATCCGGGGCTTTCTGCGGGAGGACGCCTATGCCGCCCGCCACCGGGATGCTGCCCGGCAGGCCCGCGACAGCGAGCAGGCCTACCAGCAGAGCCTCAACGCCATGGTGGTCAACACCTCTCTCATCAGCAACCTCATCTTCCCCATCGTCATGCTGGTGGGCCTTTTTCTCGCTTTCGACGGGCGGCTGACGATGGGCACCGTCTCCACCGCCGCCAGCATGGCGAACTTCGTCATCACGCCCTGTAATCAGATCGCCCAGTGCTGGGCCAAGGTCAGATCTTCGAAGGGCATTCGTCAGCGGCTGGAAGCAGCCATGTCCGGCCCGGAAAAAGTCTCTGCGGGCCGGGCCATCGATAAACTCGAGCACATCGAGTGCAAGGACACCGGCTTTGCCTACCCCGGAGCCGCTGCACCGGTGCTGCGCGGCGTCCGGCTGACGGTCTCCGGGCAGGAAAAAGCCGTCCTCGTAGGCGAAAGCGGCTGCGGCAAGTCTACACTGGCAAAGCTGCTGTTCCAGTACTACCCAGACTATACCGGCAGCATCCTCTTCAACGGCCAGCAGCTGCGGGACATCGACCGTCAGAGCCTCTACCAGCGGGTAGGCTACATTGCCCAGACAACCTATCTCTTCAATGACACCCTCCGCAGCAACATCTGCCTCGGCGCGGACTTCCCCGAGGCTCAGCTTTCCCACGCCATCGGGACGGCGGGCCTCACCGACTGGGTGAGCACCCTGCCCGACGGCCTCGACACCCTCATCAGCGAGAACGGCAAGAATCTCTCGGGCGGGCAGCGCCAGCGCATCGGCATCGCACGGCTGGCACTTCGCCGGTACGACCTCATCATCGCCGACGAGATCACCGCCAGCCTCGACCCCGACACCAGCGGACAGGTCATGGAAAATCTGCTCGCTCTCCCCTGCATGGTGGTGGCCATCACCCACGACGTCTCGGGGGCGTTCATGAAACAGTTTGACAAGGTATACCGGGTGGAGCACGGAAGCGTCACACAAGCATAAAAGGAGAGCCTGTGCCGGGTTTCAGCACAGGCCCTTCTCTTGTTTTTACCGGTTATTTTGCCGCGTCGAACTCGGCCAGAATATCTTCCGTGGGAGCCGGGGTCACGAGGCTGACCACCACGCAGACGACCAGCATCTGGCTGTCCGCCGTGGACATCGTAGCCGCCAGGATGCCTGCAAGGATGAGTCCGGCCAGGCAATGCCTGCCAGTTCGGATGAAGAAAATGATGAAATAAAGAAGATGACAGATTATTTTGCGGCTTCGCCTTCAGGGAAGATGATCTTGTTCACGAAGAAGAAGATGACCATCGAGATGCCGCCGTTGAGCACCGTGGTGCCGATGTTGTAGATGAAATCAGGCACCAGCAGACCGGCCACAGCCACCCAGATGCAGTTGATGGAGTTGACGATGCAGGTGATGAGGCAGAAGGCCAGCAGATACCAGCCGATCTGCCTGGCGAGGCTGCCCTTGCTGCGGAAGACGAGGCTGCGCTGGAGGGGGAAATTGATGCACTCGCCGATGACCATAGCCACCATGTAGGCGCAGAAGTAGGGCAGGCCGCCGTGGGCGGCGTCGTAGCCGAGGATGTTCCACTTGAAGGTCTCGCCGAACAGGGTGATGTCGATGCCCGGCCAGCCGAAGTCCACCACCGGCAGGCTTGCAAACGCCTTGGGCAGGAACTGCAGAAGCAGATATTTGAACAGGGTGATGAGGTTGGACACGATGACGAACAGTCCACCCTCCCGCACCCATTTGGCCGCGGCCGGATGCTTTGCGGCAAAGTTATTCCAGAAATTCATGGCCTTGTTCCTTTCAGCTGTTTTTGAGCCGGTTTTCCATCTGGCTGTTCAGGATGAGATTCTTGACGAACTCATAGACGACCCGGAGGATGCCCACGAGCCAGAAGCCTTTCAGCTCCCAGACGAGGCCGTCCACCATGCCCATGCTCACCATGCCGTTGGTCATCTTGGCCAGCGCGCGCAGCGGCATATTATACTGGAACACGGTGTTCAGGTCGGGGGTGCCTTTTGCAAAGCTGCTTTCCAGACGGCAGCGCAGCACCTTCTGTGCCACCCAGCCCAGCGGACTGCGGCCATGGTCCATCTCGCCCAGCGTCATGTTCCGGTCGATGCGGACGACATCCTCCGGCACAGGGCGGCCCAGCAGAGCCTCGAACTCGGCGTCGGTCACATAGGCGATCTGGCCGGAGACGTAGTGGAGCAGGTCGAGACCCGCGTAGGGGTCGGGAGCGTCGGTCCCCTTGACGGAGACTTCCGCTGTCAGGCGGATGTCCGCGCTGGATGCACCCACGCGGAGCTGATAGCTTCCGCCTTCGACTTCCCAGCGGTCAGTCTTGATGTTCCAGTAGCGGAACGCCTTGTCGTCCAGAGCGATGCTCACCGTCCTGCTCTCGCCGGGGGCGAGGAAGACCTTTGCAAAGCCCTTCAGCTCCTGCGCCGGGCGGAAGATTTTTGCGTCCTGCTTTGCGACGTAGAGCTGGACGATCTCGGCGCCGGCACAGCTGCCGGTGTTGGTGACAGTGAGGGTCACGCCCTTCTCGTCTGCCTTCAGATCACTGTACGCGAAGGTGGTGTAGCTCAGGCCGCAGCCGAAGGGGAACGCCACCGGCACACCGGCGGTCTGATAGTACCGGTAGCCCACATACAGGCCCTCGCGGTACTCCACATTCCGGCCCTCGCCTCCGAAGTTCGCCTTGGCGGGGGTATCGTCGTGCCCCTGCGCCCAGGTCTGGGACAGCTTGCCGCAGGGGCAGAGCTTGCCGGTGAGGATGTCTGCCGCCGCGCCTGCGCCTGCCTGTCCGCCCAGTGCGCCATAGACCAGCGCCCTGCACTGGCCGACCCACGGCGTCTCTACCGGCGCACCGGCGCTCAGCAGAACGACGACGTTCGGGTTGACGGCAGCCACAGCGGCCAGAAGCCGCTGCTGGTTCTCGGCCAGCTTCATGTCGGCGCGGTCAAGGCCTTCGCTCTCCCGCAGCTCATCGAGGCCGAGGCAGAGCAGAACGGTGTCAGCCTTCTTTGCGAGGGTCACAGCCTCTTCCAGCTTCTCGGCGCCAGCTGCACCCTGACGCTCGAAACCGGAGGCATAGCCCACAAAGGTGATGCCGCTGTCGTCGGCCTTGATGCAGTCCAGCAGGGTGTCCACCTGCAGGGCGTTGACGGCGCTGGAGCCTGCGCCCTGATAGCGGGGCGTCTCGGCAAAGTCGCCGATGACGGCCAGCTTCTCATTGGGCTTGAGCGGCAGGATGCCGCCCTCGTTCCTGAGCAGGACGATGCTCTCTGCGGCCGCGCGGCGGGCAAGCTTATGGTGCGCGGCAGCGTCGAAGGTGCGGGGCGCTTTTTCCACCGCAGCGTGGGTGGAGAGCACCAGTTCCAGCATCTCGTCGAGACGGGCGTCCACGTCGGCCTCGGAAATTTTGCCGCCCTGTACGGCCTTCATCAGCTCCCGGATGGAGTCGCCGCCGGGACAGGGCATTTCGAGGGTGGAGCCGTTCTTCACGCCGAGGGCGTGGTCATTGGAGCCGCCCCAGTCGGTGACGACGGCCCCGTCGAAGCCCCAGTCCTTCCGCAGAATGTCCTGCAGCAGGTGGGCATTCTCGTTGGCATAGGTGCCGTTGATGAGGTTGTAGGAGGTCATGATGGTCTTGGGCTTTGCCTCTTTCACCACGATCTCGAAGCCGGTCAGATACAGCTCCCGCAGGGTGCGCTCATCGAGTACCGAGTCGCTGGCCATGCGGCGCAGCTCCTGACTGTTGACCGCAAAGTGCTTGGGGCAGGCAGCGATGCCGTTTTTCTGGATGCCGCGCACATAGGCGGCGGCCATCCTGCCCGCGAGGATGGGGTCTTCCGAGAAATACTCGAAGTCGCGGCCGCAGAGGGGGCTGCGCTGGATATTCAGGCCGGGGCCGAGCAGGACAGCCACTTCCTGTGCGGCGGCTTCCTCGCCCAGTGCCTCGCCCACGGCTTCGCCCAGCTTCTCATCCCAGCTGCACGCAGTGGCGGAAGAGGTCGGAAAGCAGGTTGCCGGAACGCTGGGGTTGAGGCCCAGATGGTCGGCGGCGCCGGCCTGCTTGCGGACACCATTGGGGCCGTCCGAAAGGGTGATGGCCGGGATGCCCTTGCCCGGCAGAGCGCGGGTGGTAAAGACAGTCTCGCCCGAGAGCAGGGCGCATTTCTGCTCCAGATTCAGTTTTTGGATGATGTCAGCGTGTTTCATGGATCGCTCCTGATAAAAAAGAAGAGGTGGCGGGCGCTCTGCCCGCCGCCCCTTTCGGTTTTGTGTTACTCAGACGGTTTTGATGTTGTCCTCTTTCTTTTTGCGGAAGCGGAAGATGGTCAGGATGACCAGAACCGCGATCAGACCGCCGCAGACGCCATCCACCGCGTAGATGACCTTCTGGTAAGGCTCGACCTTTGCCAGATAACGGCTGCCCGGCATACCGCCGTTCATTGCCTTGGAGTTTGCAATAGTATACAGGATGTTGTGGACTGCCTCACGGCCATAGTGATAATCCGAAACATCATTCTTGTTGAAGGTATAGCGTGCGCCGGTGGGCAGGTTGGTCAGCTTGCCATCAGCACCCGCCTGGATCATCTGGCCAGCATCCATAAAGACACCGGTGTTTGCATTATCGGTGATGATAAAGCCGTGGAAGCCCCACTCGTTGCGCAGCAGGCCGGTGATCATGTTGTAGTTGCCGCCGGCCCAGGTATAGCCAACGCGGTTGAAGGAGGTCATGATGCCGGTGACGGACGGGATCTCGGTGGTGGCATTGCTGTAAGTGCCGTCGCCGTTGTCCTTTGCATAGTTCATCTCGACCTTATCAGACTTGACGCACATCTCAAAGGGCTTGAGGTAGATCTCGCGGGCCGCCTGCTCGTTCAGGAAGGTCGCAATGCTGTACTGGCCTTCACGGTCGCCGCGGTGGTCCTCCTGATCGTTGATGGCGTAGTGCTTGACAAAGACATACATACCGCGGGAGGCGACACCCTCACACTCGAGGGAAGCAATGTGACCGCCGATGAACGGATCCTCGGAGTAATACTCGCTGTTGCGGCCGGAGAATGCAGTGCGGTGCATGTTGACTGCCGGTGCATACCAGCCATCGACATCCAGATAGTAGGACTCGTCGCCAATGTTCTCGCCGTAGTGAGTGGCCAGATCATCGTTGTAGGTCTGGGCCAGAACGATGACGCCGCAGTGCGTGATGTTGCCCTTGAAGTAGAAGTTGCCGCTTGCATCAACGCCATAGTTGACCAGGCCGGTGGCAGCGTCGCGATCGGTCGTGGAGGGCTTATCCACCGACTTGATCGCGGCAGTGCCGTAGCCGGACTGGGTGATCAGGGTCTGATAATCGCTGGGGGTCAGCTGGTCGAGCAGGTCGTTCCACTTGGGGTCGTTGTAATCCAGACCACGCATATCGATCAGGCCGAGGCCGTTGTCCTTGCCGTAGACAAGCTCATCGGTCAGGGTAGAAGGATCGGTGGTGTTCAGGGAATCAAAAGAATCCAGCTTTGCAAGATCTTCCTTACTGATCGTCTTGCGGTAGGTATAGGATGCAGCGTTACCGCTGGCATCGGTACCATTGATGGGGTTGCCCCAGGTGCTGATCTGGTCGCTGACTTCGCCGTCAACGGTCGGCCAGGTGCCAGTCCAGTCACTGCGGGAGAGATACTGCAGCCCGCCGTTTGCATGGTCGAGCTGATTGGTGATCTCCACACCGGTGGTGGTGTCGAGCTTGTAGGTCGTGGTATCCACGGTGTCGTTTGCCGGGGTGTAGATTGCAACAAAAGCAGTGTCGCCGTCGGCGGTCATGCCGTCTGCCACGGTCTTGCCCTTGGCAGAGAGAATGTTGTTGACCGCTTCGTGTGCGTTTTTAGCCGCAGTGATATAATAATCGCCCGCGTCCAGAATGTAGGTCTTGGCATTGACATAGTCGTAAGACTTCAGCTGCTCCTGATCAAAGGTGATCTTCACCGTTTCGCTTGCGCCGGGAGCCAGCTCTGCAGTTTTGGCATAGCCCACCAGCTCCACAGCAGCCTTTTCCACCTTGTTTGCCTTGTCGTAATCGGTATAGGGGCTCTGTGCATACACTTCCACAACGTCCTTGCCGGCAACAGAACCGGTGTTGGTCACCTTGACCGTGACGGTGCAGGTGTCGCCATCCCAGCTGGTGTTGTAGTCGGACCAATCAAAGGTGGTGTAGGACAGGCCGTAGCCGAAGGGATACATCACAGCGTCATCGTAGTTGTAATCGCCTGCGTTGCCCTGACCCAGCACCTTGTCCTCGTAGCGGGTCTCGTAGTAGCGGTAGCCAACATAGATGCCCTCTTTGTAGCTGACATAGTTGTACTTGGTCAGGTTACCGTCCTCGTCATAGTAGGCAAAGTCGCCGAAGTTCTGCGCCGCCGGGCTGTTCATGGCATCCACTTCATAGGTATCCACGGTGCGGCCGGAAGGATTGACCTTGCCGGAGAAGATCTCTGCCAGAGAGCACAGACCGTAATCACCCATAGCGGGAGCCGAAATGACGGTGTGGATATTAGGATAGTTTTCGACCCAGCTCAGATCGACCGCTGCACTGGAGTTGAGCAGCAGCACCACATCGTCAAAGTTGTCGTTCAGGTACTGGAGGATCTCCAGTTCCGCGGAATCCGGCTCGAGATAGGTCTTGGTCTTGTCCTCTTCCACATCGGTGTGGTTGTACATGGAGCGCGGCATATCGCGGCCTTCGCCCGCCACACGGCTGAACACAAAGACCGGCACCGTGCCCTGCATGGAATCGGTCAGGCCCGGCTCCGCCTGCATGACGGACAGCGGGCACTCGTTGATGGAGAAGTCCTCGTCATCACCGTAAGAGACCGAGCCGACACCCAGACCGTAATCCTTGCCGTTGCCTTCGGAATAGAATTTCCAGAGGTCCTCGTTGACACCGAACCCGGCATCTTCAAAGGCCGTTTTCATATCGACTTTGTTGCCGCCGATGTAGCTGACAGCAGAATGGCTGACAAAGCTAAAGGTCGTATCCGTGCTGTACGGCATCTTTCCGGCATCGTTTTTCAGCAATACAATGCCTTCGGCGGCGATCTTCTTATTCAGAGCGATCTCATCCTCAACCAGCGCCTCCTCTGTGTCAAAGCCGGGCTTGCTGTATTCCATATTGATGCCTTCGGTCTTTGCCTTGCTGTTATCGATGCCTCCACTCTTCAGGCCCAAAATGCTCTGCACGCTGCTGGCATTGGGCGGGATCAGCACATTGGCCGCAACAATACCGCCCGCCAATGCGACACACAACACACCCGAAACGGCAGTTTTGATGATCTTGACCATCATCTTACTGTCCTTCTTTTTCTGTGCCATAACTGTTAGCTCCTTCTCTTTTGGGTACACGACCCGGTTCATGGCTATTCTTAGGAGTGCGTCCACTCCTTTGCTTGATGTCATTTTATCATATAAACCGCAAAACGAACCGTTCTCCGCATAACCTGTCGTCTCGGATGCGCAATCTGCAAAAGTTTCAAATTAGTTGCAAATTTTATTGTGCTAATCCACAATTTCGAGAGCGGTTTTATTGTGCAGAATAACAAAACGTCTCTGTCATCACTGTGCGATGACAGAGACGTTTCTCACGATGGGACAGGCAGCAAGATCCGCAGGGTAAACCAGTCGTCGGCCCAATGAAGGGTCATGGTGCCGTCGTGGCGCTGGGCGGCCGCCTGCACGCCCTGCAGGTCGTAGCCGCCGTGGGCGTTGTGGACGGGCAGACCGTCCGCGCCCATCTCCACGGGCTGGGCGCAGTAGTTCTCGAAGCGGAGCATCACGCAGCCGCTCTGGTTGTAGATGGCCACCCGCAGCAGACGCTTTTCGGGGTCGGGCTCGGCCAGCACGCTCTCGATGGCGTTGTCCAGCGGCGCGCCCACGAGGGTACACAGCTCCCGCGTGCTCAGAAAGCCCAGCTGGCTACCGTCGGCCACGCTGGTCATGTTGATGCCGCGCTGCTGGCAGTCCATGCTTTTGGCGGTCAATAGGGTATCCAGTACCGGGTTGCCGGTCTTGTTCTCGGCTTCATACTGCCGGATGCCGCTCTCCATCCGGGCCAGAGCCGCGTCCTGCTTGGCCCGGTCGCGCTCGGCGCGGATGTCCGCGATCTGGATCTTCAGCTCGTGATAGCGGCTGTTGATGAGCCGGATGCCCTCCTTGCTCCGCTTGTACTGCTCGTACTGGCGGTGGAGCACCTCGTCCATGGCGGCAAGCTCGCTGTGGAGCGCCGCCTCCCGCAGCTGCTCGTGCTGGACCGTCAGGATGAGCACGCCGCAGAAATCCACCAGCGTACGGATGCAATAGACGCTCATGTCCACCTCGCGGTCGCCCAAGAACAGCAGGTTGCTCACCGCAAAGGCCATCGCCGCCATGACGACGGCCACGAGGGCCGCTTTTCCGCTGATGACGATATGGCCCTTGGGACTTTTGTGCTTATGCTCCAGCACCCAGATGCAGCCGAAAACGCCGCCGTAGACCACCACCAGAAGCAGCAGTGACAGGCCGTCGGCCCCGCTGCGCTGAGGCCAGAGGAAGCAGTGCAGCTGCCACTCGGCGCTGGCCGCCAGCTCCGCCAGAACGAAGGCCCGGGCGCAGACATAGCCCGCTTCCAGCAGGGAGATGGCGCGGGTGACCCAGAGGTATAAATACTGTATCCCCACAGCTGCCGCCATGCAGGGGATCCACCACGCCAGTGGAACGCTGCCCGTGGCCTGCAAAAAAGCACTCAGGGCCAGCGCCCATGCCGCACTGGCAGCGATGGCGGCCGTTTTGCCGAAGCGGATGCCCAGCGGCAGGGCGTAGATGCCCACGGCCAGACATTCGGCCAGCGCCGTATACAGGCGCGGGATGCTGGGCAGTGCCGTCATGCGCCCTCACCCCCGATGTGGTCGGCCAGCGCCGCGAGGAAGGCTTTCCGCCGGGGGCGGCTGACCTGCAATTCGTAGGCTCCCACCTGCACCATCCCCTGCTGCACGCTCTTCACCTGTGCCAGATTGACAAGGTAGCCGCTGTTGCAGCGGGCAAAGGGCCGCTCGGCCAGCTTTTCCTCGAATGCTTTCAGGGTGCCTGCCGCCACGAAATCGCCCTCTTCGGTATAAAAATGGACGCGGTGTCCCTCGCTTTCCAGATAATAGATGAGGGACGAATCCAGCCGCCGCATCCCGCCCTCCACCGGCAGGGCCAGATAATGCCGTGCGCGGCGGCGCAGCTGTTCTTCGGCCTTGCGCAGCTGCTGCGAAAACGCAAAATAGGGCACCGGCTTGAGCACATAGTCCAGCGCGCCCACTGCGTACCCGCCGATGGCGTACTGCGCCATATTCGTGATGAAAACGATGATGGCGTCCTTGTCCAGCTCCCGCACCCGCCGGGCCGTCTCCATGCCGTCCAGATGCTTCATCTCCACGTCCAGAAACAGGATGTCGTACACCGGGCGGTAATCATCCAGCAGCTCCATGCCGTCGGCGAATTCCGTCACCGCGAACTCGGTGCCGTACTGCCGGGTGTGCCGCTGCACATACCCCTGAAGCTGCGCCCGCACCTCTGCCTCGTCCTCGACCAGAGCAATGCGTATCATTGCCGCACCTCCTTTTTCCGCAATTTTTCCAGTTTTTATTGTAACACGAAATAGGGCGTGTGGCAAATAGGAGAACGAAAGGAGGCCCCGCAAAGCGGGGCCTCCCGACAGCTTATTCGGTTTCCTCTTTGATGCTGTCTCCAAACAGCACCCGCAGATAGTCTCTGCGCCCGTAAAGCACACGGTCGATGAACACATCACTGCCATTCACATGGTAAAAGATCAGATAGCTTCCGCTGACCAGAAACCTCTCGTCACTGTTTGCGTCGGAGACGGAGGCTAACGGCGCTCCCATCAATGCATGTTCCTGCAATATCCGAATTTTCTTTGTAATTTTAGCCACTGCCTTTTTAGCCGCAGCTGTATTTTGCAACTCATCCGAAATATAATCCCGAATCTCTAAAAGATCACCTTGTGCTTTCGGTGCTACTATCACTTTATTCATCGGCAATTCCGAGATTTTTCTCTACGGCCTCCAGCGTCAGCCAACCTTCCGTCTCCCCTGAACGGCGGCCCTTGGCAATTTCGTTCATGAGCCGGATGGTAGCCTGTGCCTTTTCATAATCGTGCATATCCACGATAGCGTACCGGCCGCGGCCATTCTTGGTCAGAAAGACCGGTGCCCCTTCCTCGACATCCCGCAGCACCTCGGTATAGTTTCTCAAATCGGAAATAGGTTTGATGTTCGGCATAAGATCAGCTCCTTTCAAGTCTAGTATAACAGATGTGCTGTAAAATTCAACAGCAAATTTGCAGCGTAATAAAACAGCAGCCCCGCTTCATCTGCCGCGAGGCTGCTGTTCTGTGATTGGAAAATTTCAGGCTCAGTTCGTCTTGACGGCCACAAGGATACGGATCTTCCTGCCGCCGGAGCAGCCGAAGTTGTCGTACCAGCCGATGAGCTTATAATCCTCGGTGTTGATCTTGGGCAGCGAGGTGGCGAAATACTGGCCGTTCGACCACAGATACACCTGCATATCGTCGGCGGTCTCATAGCGCTTGTCGCCGCTCATGACCGAAGCTGCGCCCAGCTTATCGATGACTACCGGCGAGAGCTGGAGCATCCGGTTGATGGTCTTGCCGTCGGCAGAACGGCCGATGGCGATGCCGCCTGCGATAATGGGGTACTTGGTGGCGGTGCTGTAGGCCACCTGCTTGCCGCCGGAGTAGCAGACATAGGTCGCACCCTCGCCCAGATAGTTGAGGAAGTCGCCCAGCGTACCGCCCACGCTGTCGCCGGTGCGGCGGAGCACATAGCTGAACAGCTGGTCCGTCTTGCCGGTAAGGGTGTTCCAGGTAGAGCTGACGACACTGCCGTCGATGAGACCGTAGAGCACATCGCTGGTGCTGGGGAAAAGGATGTTCTTCACATCCTGGAAGGTCTCCTCATCGGTCTTGGCTGCCTTGGTGGTCGCAGCGGGGAGGCCTGCGGCCTCTCTTGCGGCGTCCTGTGCCTTGTCGCTGATCTTTTTGTCGATCTTCTTGGCGGCTTCGTCCGTCAGGCGGCGGACAGAATCCAGCGCAGCGTACTCCCACAGGTCACCGGTCACATCGTCGAGGATGACCCGGTCGATCTGGCCTGCGGAATTGGTGGTGTAGTAGCGGATGTCGCTTTCGCTCAGAGTTACCCCCGATAGGCGGCTGGGGCGAACTGCCCCAGCCACACCCTCCGACGTCGTATCAATGATCTGCACGTTGTCTGCAAACGGGGTGTCGCCCAGCGCGGTGCCGTCGGCGCTGACGGTGCCGCTGGTCGAGCGGGGCGAGATGGACCGGACGCGTTCGCCATCACCGTCCACGCTGATCTCCACCAGCTTGCCGGCCGGGAAATTGAGCTTATTGTTCACATTGACGGTGCGGGCGGTGCCGTCGGTACACATGACCGAGACAGCCTGCTGCACCTCAGCGCTGTTCGTCTCCACAAGGGTGCGGGATGAGGACTGGACCACGCCGCAGAACACAGCGTCTGCCGCGTCGCCGGTGAGGACGGAGACAGCCGCATCGTTCATGCCCAGCAGCAGAGTGACCACCTGGCCCACGCCGCCGCCGGACAGGGAGGACAGCTGGTAGGCCACAGAGGGCGAGGCGATGGTGTAGGCGACCCCGGCCACGGTCACAGAGGTCGGGGCGCTAGCCGAGGGCGAGACCGCCGTCACGCGGCCCGCGGCGCGCTTGTTGTAGAGCCAGACGGTGCGGGCGCTCTCGTTATAATAGTAGACATCATAGGGAGAGAGGGCCGCAGAGGTGGTGACTTCGTCGTTGCGGTAGATGGCCGCCGGGGCGAAGGGCAGGACGGTGGAAGCATCTGCCACGAAGGGACCCTTGACGTTGTCCAGCAGGACCGAAGAGATGTCCACCTGGCCGTTGCTCACGGCAAAGCCCAGGGTGGAGGCGTAGACCTGACCACTGCCGTTCATGGCGGTGAGGGCGTTGTAGAAGAGCATGGTACCCTGCTCGAGGGTCAGAGTCTCGCCCTGACGGGCATCGATCTCATTGCGCAGGCCCAGTGCGCTGGCCTTGCTGAGCTGAGCTGTGGGGAAGGTGCCGCCCAGCTTTGCCACATCATAGCCCAGCAGGCGCAGCGCCATGGTGCAGGCTTCTTCCAGCGTGACGGTGTTGTCCGGGCGGAAACTGCCGTCGGAGTAGCCGGTCATCCAGCCGTTCTGGACAGCGGCGCGGATGTAGACCGCATAGGGAGAGTCGCTGTCTACATCACTGTAGAGGCGGCCGGTGCGGCCCTGTGCCGTGGTGGTATCGCGGTAAGCAGAGAATGCGGTGAGGAGGCGGGCCGCCTGCCCACGAGTGAGGGGCGCACCCAGAGAACCGGCCTGCTCGGCGGTCAGACCGCCCAGTGCCGTCGCCGTCTGGACTGCCGCGTTGGAGCCGACCGCAGAGGCGGGCAGCACCAGCATGGAAACAGCCACGCAGACAGCCAGCAGGAATGCGAGGAATCGTTTTTTCATGGTAAACTCCTTAATCATATCTGAGTGCTTCGATGGGGTTCAGGCTGGCGGCACGGCGGGCCGGCAGGAAGCCGAACAGGACACCGATGCCGCAGGAGATGCCCACGGCGATGGCTGCTGCGCCCGCCGAGGGGGTGACGTTCAGGGTAATATCCGTCAGGATATACGGAAGGATCTGGTTGATAATGGCCGACACGACGTAGCCCAGCACGATGCCGAGGCAGCCGCCCAGCGCCGACGTGACGCCGGCCTCCACGACGAACTGGGTCAGGATGGTGCTCTCCTGTGCGCCCAGTGCCTTGCGGATACCGATCTCACGGGTGCGTTCGGTGACGGACACCAGCATGATGTTCATGATGCCAATGCCGCCGACCAGCAGCGAGATGCCTGCAATGGCCGTCAGGACGCCCACCATGACGTTGATCATGGAGGACATCTGCTTCATGGCTGCGCTCAGGCTCTGGACGTAGACATAGTCGTCCTTGCTGACCAGCTTCTTGATGCTTTTTTGCATATACTCCTGTGCCTCATCCGAGTGGTCCGCGTCCTGCAGGACCACATAATACTGGCTGACACTGCTGGTGTTGTTGACGCTCATCAGGGTGGTATAGGGGATAAGAACAATGTCGTCGTTGCCGCCCTCGTACTGGGCGGCGGGTCTGGAGCGGCCCTCCAGCACGCCCACGATGCGGTACTCGCTGGCGCCTACCTTGAGGGTGCTGCCGAGGCCGTTGCCGCCGAAGATCCTGCGGTCCACATAGTCGCCGATGACACAGATATTCTTGTTGTCTATCAAATCGGTGTACTGGATGCCCCGGCCCTTGGCCACCTTGTAGTTGTTGATGGTCGTGTAATCTTCGTTGACGCCGCTGATGTAGGTGCGGCGGTACTTCTCGCCCGCCACCCGCAGCGTGTCGCCGACACTGGCAATCGGCGAAAGACCCTTATAATACTCGGGCTTTTCTTTGATGATCCTGTACACATCGTTCACTTCCACCGAGCGGGTGCTGGCGGTCATGATGTTGACGCCCAGAATATCGCTGCCCATGTCGGAGTAGAAGTCCTGCATCATGTGGGTCATGCCGTTGCCGAGACCGACGATGACGATGACGGCCATGACGCCGATGATGATGCCCAGCATGGTGAGGAAGGTGCGGACTTTGTTGCTCAAGACGTTCTGGACGGCCTGCTTGAAGGTCTCCTTTATCATGCCTGTGTCCCCTCCTCTCCGGCTTTCGGCTCTGCCATCATGAAGTTCGGCTGAACGACTGCCTCGGGTGCGTGGGCGTCGCCGTCGTAGACGACGCGGCCATCTTCGAGGCGGATGATGCGCTCCGCCTGCACAGCAATGGAGTTGTCGTGGGTGATGAGGACGACGGTATTGCCCTGCTTGTGCAGATCCTGTAGCATTCCCAGAACTTCGCGGCTGGTGTGGGAGTCCAATGCACCGGTCGGCTCGTCGGCCAGGATGACCGCCGGGCCGCGGGCCAGCGCACGGGCAATGGACACACGCTGCTGCTGACCGCCGGAAAGCTGGTTGGGCAGGTTTTTGAGCTTATTGCCCAGACCCACCCGCTCAAGGGCAGCCTTTGCCGTCGCGCGGCGCTGTGCGGCGGGGATGCCCGCATACACAAGGGGAACTTCCACGTTCTCCAAAAGGGTCAGCTTCGGCAGCAGGTTGTACTGCTGGAAGATGAAGCCCAACTTCTCGTTCCGGATGCTTGCCAGCTCGCGGCGGCTCATCTTGCCGACATCCCTGCCGTCCAGCAGATAAGTGCCTTCGGTAGGCACGTCCAGACAGCCGATGATGTTCATACAAGTGGATTTACCAGAACCGGACTGGCCGACGATGGCCACGAACTCGCCCTTGTTGATTTTGAAAGAGACGTGGTCGGCGGCCTTTACGAGGGTGTCGCCCATCTGGTAATACTTGCAGACCTCATCAAATTCTATCAGCGTGCTCATTCGTCATCTCCTTCGGCGGAGGCCATCGTGTTGCTGTAGAAGTCGGTCGCGCTGACGCTGGAGTTGTCGTAAGCGATGGTATCGCCCTCCTGCAGGCCGCTCTTCACTTCGATGTAATCGTCATCGCTGATGCCGGTGGTCACCTTGACGTAGACGAAGCCGTCGGGAGCGGTCATGGAAGTCTCAGCATTGGCAGCGCTGGGCGAATCCTTGCTCACCAGCACATAGCTGCCCCGGACGAGGGCGGCGTTGGGCAGGGCCAGAACATTCTTGACGCTGGCGGTGGTGATCTTCGCAGTGGCGTTCATTCCGGGCAGCAGCTCGCCCATGTCGTCGATGCGGACGGTGACGGGGTAGCTGGTGGAGCCGTTGGCGGTAGTGCCTGCCACGAGGATGCTGCTGATGACGCCCTTGTAAGTCTCACCCGGGACGGCGTCGGCGGTGATGTCCACCTCCTGGCCGACCTTGAGGGAGCGGATCTTCAGCTCGTCCACGTTGAGCTTCATTTCCAGATGGCTCATATCGTAGATGGTGCAGAGGTTCTGCATGGCGGTGTCGTTGGCGCTGAGTTTGTCGCCGGCCTTGACCTTCTTATCCACGATGGTGCCGCTGATCGGGGCGTCGATGGTATAGTGGCTGATGGTCTTCTCGGCAGAAGACATCTGCAGCTCGGCAGAGCGCAGGCTGTCAGCGGCGTTTTTGGTCTGCTTGTCCAGATCCTTGCCGGTAATGCGGAGGATGACGTCACCCTGACGGACGGTGCTGCCCTCCTTGACGCAGAGTTCAGACACGGTGCCGGAGACAGCTGCCGCGACAGTCTCCTCGCGCTGGTAAGTAAAGTGTGCGGAGTTGAGGGAGTTGACGCCGTTCACCTGTGCCACAGCGGCCTGTGCGGTGGTCAGGCTGCCCGCGTTGGGAACAGCGATGGTGACGGTGCAGGTCATCAGGCTGGCGTCGCCGGCAGGGTTTGCACCGGAAACGGAGCGGATGGTGCCGTTCAGCGTCTCAAAGGTGGTGTCCGGCATGACCTGTGCGGCCTGACCGGCGACAAAGCTCTGGGCCTCTGCGGCAGGGAAATCCACGGTCAGCAGCATCACGGAGGTGTCGCGGATGGTGGCCACAGTCTGACCAGCCTGCACGGCGTCGCCTGCGGCGACTGCAAAGGAGCTGACCTCGCCGCTGATCCTGGTGCGGACGTTCTGCATATCCGCAGCGTCATCGTAATTGCGCTGTGCCTGCTCCACCGAGAGCTGTGCGCTCGCGAGGTTGTTTTCCACATCCGAAATGTCGATGGTGTAAAGAATATCGCCCTTCTCGATGCTGTCGCCCAGCTCAAAGTCGGCGGTGAGCACCGTGCCGGTGACGAGGGACTTGACGGTGTAGGAATCGGCGGCGTTGATGGTGCCGCTGCCGTCGTAGACGTTCACGATGTCGCGGCGTCCCAGCTTCTCCTGCGTGTAGGCAAGGTCTGCCGACGCACTGCGGCTCCTGCGCGGCACGATGACCGCCACCAGCACCGCTGCGGCTGCGACCACCGCGATGCAGCGCTTTTTGTGGGTCTTGATAAAGTGGAACACCTTATTTTCTCCGCCGGTATTCTCCTGCGGAGAAGCGTCCTGTGTCTTCTTGTTGAAACCTAGCATGAAAAGCCTGACCTCCTGTGTTTCATGAAAAAGAAAAGTTCTTTCTGCCTGTTTTTATTCGTTCTGCGCTTTCCCCCACAGCATCCGCCAAAAACGTCCTGTCTGCGAGATACTGCCCCGGGTTAGCGGCGCAAACCGTTATAATGATACCACCTAACAAAACGAGCTGCAAGAAATTTTTCCTGCACGATCTGCAACTTTTTTGAAAATTTTTCCATCATCTCTGTATCTGGAAGCTGGAACATCAGACAGAGCTTTCGGATGAAGCGTTCATCCACTCGCTCCGGCCCTTCGTGCAGCGGCCTTTGGGATACCGTCAGAAATAACCTGACGATCCGTGAGATGACGGCTCTGATGGGCGGTGACGGCACGATGGAGTAACAAACAGAAAAAGACTTCCGCTTTGAGAATGACCCTCAGGCGGAAGTCTTTTTACTTTCTGAAAAAACAAAAGAAAAAGCACCAAGCATTTCTGCCTCGTGCTCTTTATGGTGCACCTCCAGGGACTCGAACCCTGGGCCCACTGATCAAGAGAGCAAGCCGTCGGTTCGCCTCCATTCATGGAAGCTTCGAGTGGCCGTATCCGTCCGTTAATCACACCGTTCCAGCTTCTTTGCCTTTGCAAAGAAGCCCCACAGGAGTGCCGTACATCCCACCATGCAGGCAGGCATGATGAGGAAGGAAGTCCGGTAACCTACGGCGTCCACCAAGCTGCCAAACACGGCGTTGAAGAGAATGTCCGCCAGCGAAGCCACACTCAGCACCAGACCCGATGCAGAGGAAGCCGCATGGCTGGGCCAGAACCGGGGGATCAGCATCACCAAAGTGGGATACAGGATGGAGAACAGCAGGCCGCTGACCGCCAGGAGCCACAGGCCCGGTGCCCCCAGCAGCACGCCCACCGTGTACAGCACGGCGGAGCTGGTGGCGAAGAGCCGCAGGCAGCGGTAGATGCCCAGCTTATCCACCAGACTGCTCAGCACCAGACGCCCCACCATCACACAGCCGAAGAACACTGCGGTGTAGTTGGCCGCCTGTCCCATGGGTACTTCCAGTGCATTGGTGGCATAGCTCACCAGCCAGTTCATAATGCCATGTTCCGCAATGAAGTACAGCCCGATGATCAGCACCAGCGGCAGAAATGCCGGGCAGGCCATGATCTCCTTGGGGGATGCCTTGTCCCCGGTTTTCTGCTCCTGCACCTCCGGCATGGGGAACAGCACGAACAGCACTATGGCCACTGCGCCAATGGCCAGCAGCCCCCACGCCACGGTGTGCCAGCTGGAAATATCCGCAGCCCAGTTGCCGATGACGCTCTGGCTGCCGCTGGTGCCGATGCCCTGAATGAAGAACAGGAAGTTCACAAAAAAGCCGGGGGCAGCGGCAAACATCCCGGTGGTGATCAGGTTCATGTTGGTGTTCAGCAGCGTGGACGTACCCATGGCGAAGAACATCCCCACCAACAGCAGCAAATAGGAATCTGTAGTAGCGAACAGCAGCATGGCCCCGCTCCACAAAAAGGTGTACAGCAGCATGGCCTTGCGGCGGCCCAGCAAGTCCACGCCGAAGCCTCCCACCGCCAGAAACACAAGGTTGCCGATGTAGCTTACGGTGACGATCTGGGACAACTGGGCGGTACTCAGCTGGAAGTGGGCAGAGAAGATGGTGGAAAAAATGCCCCGCATGGCATCGTTTGCGCCCAGACCCACCATCAGGATCAGGAACGCGGCAAAAGTAATGACGTTCTTTTTCTTATTCATTGGTTCATCCCTCAAAAGAAGCCGCCGCCCGGCCCGACCCGGAAAAAGGGTCCAGCGCCGATGCGGCGGCTTGCTCATTATTGATAGGCGGCTCAGCCCAGTTCGATGCTCTGGTACTCCGGGGTGGCAGCCTCAGCAGTCAGACCTATGGTCTGCACGTTGGTGCAGTTCTGAGTAAGAAGCGCCTGTGCGAAGTCCGAACGGTCCTCGCCCGCAAAGCCCAGCGTGGTGTTCCGGATGGTGACGCCATCTACCCAGCGCAGGAACATGGCTGCACTCTTCTGATGCAGCATGCCTTCCTTTTCAGGCGGAATGGGGCGCAGGTCGTACATTCCGCGCTCCCACTTGCTGGCAGCTTCCAGACAGACGTTGACGTTTTCGAACAGAACGTTCTTGATGTGATTCTCCTCGTTGCCGGAGAGGAACACACCGTTCTCACCCTTGCAGGTGACGTTGAAGAAGCGGACATTCTCGATGCTGCCGCTGTGGGTGTTGGCGTTCCGGTCGTGGGTCGTCATCACGATAGGCTCCGCACAGCCCCACCAGCACTCGGCAAAGCGGCGGGTCTCGATCATGATGTTGGAGAAGCTCACGTTCCGCACACAGCCGCCGTCACGGATCTGGATGGACAGGCCCCGGTTGGTTCCGGTGATGATGCAGTTATCCACCAGAATATTCTCAAAGTCTGCCACGCCCTCCGTGCCGATCTTGATCGCGGCACTGGTAGAGGTCAGCGTACAGTTGGAGATGATGACATTCTTGGTCGGGCCGTACTCGTTATTGCCCGCCGTGGTCTTGAGGCAGATGCAGTCGTCTGCGCACTGGACATGGCAGCCGATGATCCGCACGTTGGTGGAGTGATCCGGATCGATGCCGTCGGAGTTGGTGCAGTCCAGCGGGTTCAGCACCCGGATGTTGGCGATCAGCACATCGTCGCATCCGGCAGGGTGCAGCGTCCAGAACGGAGAGTTCTGCAGTGTCACGTCATGGAACGAGATGTGGTTGCAGTGCTCCACATACACCATGGTGGGACGGGGGTAGAAATCGCCGTTGAAGTAGTAACGGCTTGCCCGCTTCATAAAGGCATACACGTTGCCGTCCACTGCGCCCTGACCCGTGATGGAGAAGTTGTCCGCATCCTTGGCGTGGATAAAGGTGTAAGCCGGCTTTGCCACCGGGCGGTCCACCGCCTTTGCGCCGGAAACTGCCGCCACAGAAGCATCGTCGCCATTGGGGTTGAAATAGGTGGAGATATCGGAGTGTGCTTTCAGAAGAGCTCCCTGTTCCAGATGCAGCTCTACGTTGCTTTTCAGCTCGATAGAACTGGAATAGTAGGTATGACCGCCCTCCAGTACAACGCGGCCGCCGCCTGCTGCGTTGCAGGCATCAATGGCAGACTGGATTGCAGCGGCATCATTGGTTGCGCCATCGCCGACAGCGCCATACTTGGTGACTGAATAAACCATGAAAACTTGCTCCTTTTCACATTATCAGACTGCGCCGAACAGGGTGGGCAGAACCATGGAGAACCAAGGCACATAAGCTACCAGCATCAGCGCCACGAAGATCGCGGCATAGAACGGCAGGATCGGTTTGATCATGTCCTCCATATCCATATCTGCCACCGAGCAGCCGCTGAACAGTGCGCTGCCAACGGGCGGGGTGATGTTGCCAATACCCAGGTTCATGACCATCATGATACCAAAGTGGATGGGGTCCATACCGAAGGACTGGACAACGGGCAGGAAGATCGGGGTGAAGATCAGGACAGCCGGGGTGATGTCCATGAAACAGCCAACCACCAGCAGCACAAGGTTGATGATGAGCAGGATGACATACTTGTTGCTGGAAACGCTGATCAGTGCGTTGCCGATGGCGCTGGGCAGGCCGGTGAAGCTCATAACAAAGCTCATGACATTGGAGCCGGCGATCAGGAACATGATGACAGCGGTGGTCTCGCAGGCGTCCAGCAGGATCTTGGGCAGATCCTTGATCTTGATGCTGCGGTAAACAACCACGGACAGGAACAGGGTGTAGGCAACAGCCACGGCAGCGGACTCCGTTGCCGTGAAGATGCCGGACATAACGCCGCCGACGATGATGACGATCAGCAGCAGGCTGGGGATGGCGTCCACGAAGTACTTGAAGAAAACGGAAGCCGGAACCTTACCAGCAGTGGGATAGTGGTTCTTCTTTGCGATGATATACGCCACCGCCATGCAGGCCAGTGCCCACATCAGGCCGGGAATGTAGCCAGACATGATCATGCCCACCACAGAGCAGCCAGCCAGCACCGGATAGATGATCAGGATGCCGGAAGGAGGAATGATCAGACCGGTAGGTGCAGAAGCGATGTTGACGGCAGCGGCAAACTTTTTATCGTAACCTTCCTTCTCCTCCATGGGGATCAGAACGCCGCCAATGGCAACGGAAGCTGCAACGGAGGAACCGGACAGAGAGCCGAACAGCGTGTTGCCCAGAATGTTGGTCTGTGCCAGACCGCCGGGAATGCGGCCGACCAGGATTTTGGCAAAATCGATCAGTTTTTGTGCGATGCCGCCGGTGTTCATCAGAACACCGCAGAGGATGTAGAACGGGACAGCCAGCAGTGAGAAGCTATCAACGCCGCCCACCATGCGCTGACTGGCAACGAAGGTGCCCAGATCCAGAGACAGGGTGGAGGCCATGGTCACGACCGACGAGATGATGATACTGACCGAGACCGGGACGCTCAGCGCCAGCAGCAGCGCAAACGTGCCGATCAGGAGCAGACCGACTTGAAAAGTACCCATTTTAGGTTCGTCCTCCTTTTTTATACTTCTTTGGCAGCCTCTGCCTTGGGGCCCTGCTTCATATCGCACAGGTCCTCACCGATGAAGATGAGTGCGTAGAAGATGAACAGGATAGCCCCCACAGGGACGCTGGCGTAGATCAGGGGCATGGGCAGCTGCAAAGCAGCGCTCAGCTGATCCGCAGCGGTGTTGACAAGGCGCGTGCCGCCGCCGATCATGACAACAGCGCAGAACAGGATGACCACAGCCTGCACAAAGATATCCAGGATCTTCTGGCCCTTGAAGGACAGGCGCTTGCTCAGCGCGGTGATGGCCAGATGCTTGCGGCGGCCGTATGCGTAAGCACCGCCCACCATAGTAACCCAGATCAGCAGATAGCGCAGCGCTTCTTCGGTCACGGTGCTGGGGTTGTTCAGGATGTAGCGGGTGATGACCTGCCAGCAGACAGCAATGACCATGACACCCATGATAATGGTGCTGAGGACCTGAATGATCTTATCGATCAGACCGCGGAATTTAACGATCAACATGGTATGCTCCCCTCCTCATCAAGCCTGTACATAGGACAGGAAGTCCTCGTAATAACGGGCATTGTCGGCGCTCTTGGCACAGAACTCGTCCCGCAGGGACTGGGTAGCCTCGATAAAGGCCGTCTTGTCGATGGTGTAGAACTGGACGCCCATCTCCTTGGCACCGTCAATGTTCTCCTGCACCAGGTCCTGCCATACGACCTCGTGTGCTTCGTTGCCCTGCGTCATGCCGTTTACGATGGCACTCTGCTCGGCCTCGTCCAGACTTTCCCAAGTCTCGGTGGAGATGATCACGATATCGGGCACCATCTGGTGCTGGGTGTAGGTGTAGCTCTTGCAGACTTCACCGTGGCCGTCCTGCACCAGAACTGTCTCGTTGTTCTCTGCGCCGTCAATAATGCCCTGCTGCAGACCGGTGTAGGTCTCGCCGCTGGACATGGGCGTCGCGCTGCCGCCCATGGCACGGATCATGGCAATGGACGTGGGGCTGTCCTGGGTGCGGATCTTCAGACCCTTCAGGTCTGCGGGGCTTTCACAGGGGCCGTCTTTGGTGGTATAGATGCTGCGGGAGCCGGAATCGAACCAGCCGATGGCAAAGAAGCCCTGATCGTAGGTGCTCTTGAAGATCTCCTGCACCGCTTCGCTCTGGTTCATAACGGCAAAATACTGCTCGGTGCTCTCGAACACATACGGCATCGAGAAGATGGCGTATGCGCTGTTGAACTGCTCCATGCTGGAAGCGGAGACCTTTGCAATATCCAGAACACCGGCCTTGACCAGCTGGATCATTGCTGCGTTATCGCCCAGCTGACCATTGGGGTAAACGCTGAAGGTCAGGTCGGATTCAGCAGAAGCAACTTCCGTCATCTTCTGCAGTCCAACGTTGACCGGGTGAGCTTCGCTGTGGCTGTGTGCCACCAGCAGATGCTTGGAGCTCAGGCCGTCTGAAACCGAGCCGCCGCATCCGGTGAGCGACAGGCTTGCGCCTACGGCAGCAAGACCTGCAGCAGCCAGAAAGCTGCGGCGAGTAATACGTCTTGTTCCTATCATGATTGACATCTCCAGTTTTCTTTGTTTGATTGACTGTGTGCAAAACCGGTCTTGAGCTCCTGTCGGTCAGAGTGAAACTTATCCCTTCCGCAAAGGGCTTCAGGCTGCGCGGTCCCTACCATTTCAGTTCTGCCATCTGCAACAGGCTTTCTGTCAATAAAAATAGCGCAAACTCGTTGTAATGTACAGGCCTTTTTTGGCAAAAACCTTGCATTTCTTGGTATAATCAGGTCTTTTTTGCAAAATTGTTGGCATTTGTTGGTCAAAACATTGCATATATTGGTACATCATGTTATGATGAACTAGCCCAAAAGAATTTTGTGGCTGGAGGTATTTTTCTGTGAAAGTCATCAAAACCGATAAGCATTATATGGCCGAGCCGGATTTTGAGATCGACCATTACAAGGATGCCAGCTATCCTCCGGTCGCTTCTCATTACCATGAATTCTATGAGATTTTTCTCTTTGTCAGCGGAAATGCGGATTATGTCGTCCACGACAAAATGTTCCGGCTCAAGCCGGGAGACCTGTTGATCATCCCACCTGCCATTATGCACCATCCCATCTTCCGGGACTTTGAGATCCCCTACGAGCGGTATGTGTTGTGGCTCAGCCCTCCGGCTTTTGATGCCATGAAAAAAATCGACCCGGACATCGATTACTTTCTCCGTCCGGGTCATGCAAAAACATTTTTGATTCGGGATAGTGTGGACAGTTCCCGCGCCCGGTTCGGGCAGTTTGAAGCCCTGACCCACGCTTACCGGGAGGAAAGCCTGTGTTACCACAGTGAGGGCATGGCCGATATCCTCCGCATCCTGATCGGCATCAACCGCTCCTTATATAATCGGGAGCACGTTTTTGCCAAGGCGCAAAAACCAAGCGTCCTGAGCAACGCCCTGCATTATATCGATCTGAACCTCAGCGGCGATCTTTCGCTGGACACGGTGGCAAAGGCGCTTTTCATCGACAAATACAATTTTTCCCACATGTTCAAGCAGAATATGCAGATCAGCTTCTACCAGTATGTCATCCAGCAGCGGCTGCTGGAAGCCAAACGGCTGCTGATGAAAAAAGAACCGATCTCTTCCATCCCGGCCAAATGCGGTTTTTCTGATTATAACGCCTTTTACCGCTCCTTCAAAAAGAATTACGGCGTCAATCCGCGTGAATATGTCGCCTATCACATGAAGGCCATCCACGGTGAAGTCGGCGGATTATCCCTTGATATCGACCACCAAAACACAGGATCCTGATATATTCCTCGTCGTGAGCATGGCGGCACCCCGCTTTGTACCCGAACAAACAAAAATACAGAAGCCGCACGTCCTGTCAACGCGCGGCTTCTGTGTTAAAAAAGGGGGATTCATATGGTTCTAGCGGTGGTTCTCAAGCCTCCGGCATCTGATACTCGTGGGTCTGCATATAATCTTCTACCTGATCCAAGGTGGGCATGGCATCGGAGCAGCTATGGCCGGTAATGGTGATTGAAGCAGCTGCTGCAGCATACTTCAGTGCTTCTTCCAGACTCTTCCCACGTATCAACGCATTGTTGAAAGAGCCGGAGTAGGAGTCTCCCGCACCAAAACTCTTGAGCACCTTTGTTGGATAGATACCGCCCATGGTGCGGCCCTCGGCGGTATAGAGATGAGAGCCTTTTTTGCCCTGCTTGATGGAGACAAGGCTTACGCCCTTCTCCAGCAGCCAGTGAGCACTCTGGTCGTCATCATGGTTGCCCGGGTGGAAAAGTTCTTCCATCTTATCAAACTCTTCCCGGGTTCCCAGCACCATATCAGCCTGCTGGGCGGCGAGGGTAAAATAGATACTGGTCTCGTCGTCATTGTCCCAGGTTCCGTCACGGTAGTCGAGGTCAAAGGCAACAACCACACCGTTCCGCTTTGCCATGGCGATGGCGAGGAACACAGCCTCCCGCGCCGGAGAATGGGAGAGAGATGTACCCGAGATGAGCAGCAGCTTGTGGCTGGCGATATAGCTCTCGTCCAGCTGAGCACAGTCGATGTGAAGGTCGGCGCAGTCGGTGCGGTACATGAAACAGTTGCACGAACCCTCTTTGATCTCACCCATGGTCACACCGGAACGGATGCCAGAGGCGGCTGTCTCGATGTGGGAGGTATCCACCCCCTGGTCATCCAGATATCTGACGATGAAGCGTCCGAACTGGTCATCGGACACCTTGCCAATGTAGCCAACTTTCAGACCCAGACGCGCCATGGCGACAGCGGTGTTGGCGGGAGAGCCGCCCACATATTTGGAGAAGGTCTTTGCTGCCTCCATGGGGCCGATCTCATTGGCATAGAGATCGATGGTGGCGCGGCCAAAGGCTACCACATCATTGGGCTTCTGAAGATCAAATTTCAGCATAGCGGCCCTCCCTTATGCATCCTCATGCTCCAGCGTGTCCAGCAGCTCCATGGCTTCCTTCACGGACAGACCATTGTGTACCACCTGTCCCAGAGTCTTGACCAGCGGGGTCACATGGGGGTATTGGAACACGAAGCGTCCGTAAGTCACGCCTGCAGCACCGGCATCCATGACATCACGGGTCATCTGAATGAAATCCTGTGCGGTCTTGCAGCCGTTGCCTCCGGCAATGGCCACCCGGGTGGGGGCAGCCTGCACCACCCGGGCAAAGCTCTCGGAGTCGCCGGTGTAGGTTGTCTTTACCAGATCCACCCCCAGCTCTGCAGCAGTGCGGGCAGCGTACATCACGTTCTCCACGCTGCGCTGGTCGTCCCCGGTGATATGGTTGCCGCGGGGATAGATATGGCTGATGAGGGGCATCCCGTTGCGGTGAGCTTCCTCGCTGATGCGGCCCAGCATGGCGATCTGCTGCTCCTGATTGTCACCGCCTAGGATGCAGCCCACCGACACGGCATCGGCACCCATGGCAATGGCTTCTTCCACACTGGCCACCTGCACATCGCTCTCGTAATGGTAGACGCCAAAGGTGGTCAACTTGAGCACAAGACAGGTCTTGCCTGCGTAGGGAGCAAAGCAGTGTTCTGCAATGCCCTTATGCATGGTGATGGCATTCGGACCGCCGGCCACCATCTTAGCAATGGTATCATCGATGGTATCCAGACCTTTCATCACACCACGGCCCATGGCATGGTCTACAGTCAGGCCGAAGTACTTACCGTCCTCGGTGGGCATCAGGCGCTTGAGACGAATTTCTTTTCCAATCATAATGCTGTTACCTCGTTGCTGCTGTTTACGCAAGCAGGTTCACAAAGAAGTTGATGTACTGCGGGCAGAGGGTGGTGACCAGGATGGCGATCAGTCCCACGCCCATAAAGGGGATGGCTTCCTTGACTGTTTCTCCAAATGTGGAGTGGGCGATCTTGGTGGAAACGAAGATACCGACAGCAAAGGGAGGAGTCAGGAAGCCAACGCACATATTGACCAGCATGATGGCACCGAAGTGGACGGTGCTGATGCCGTAAGTCTGCGCCACGGGCAGCAACAGCGGGGTCATGATAAGGATGGTGGCGTTAATGTCCATGAATGTGCCCATGAAGAGGAACAGGATGTTGATCATCAGCAGGAAGCCCCCGCGGCTGGAGATGTTGGCCGTGATCAGGTTGGACAGGAAGGAGGAGATACCGGCCAGCGTCATGACCTTGCCGGCCACAGCGGAGAAGGCGTTCAGCAGACCGATAACGGCAGTGGACGCACCGGCGATGGCGCAGCAGCGCCAGAAGGTGATCTGGATCTTCTTTTTGTTGATGATTTTCAGAACAGCGAAATAGAGGATACCGTAGACGCAGCTCACAGCGCCTGCCTCCGTAACGGTGCAGAAGCCGCCGTAGATGGAGCCGTAGATGATGATAGGCATCAGCAGGGCCGGGATAGCGTAGAATGTGGATTTGCCGATCTGACGGGCCTTTTCACTGAACGCCACATTGACCTTTTCCGGCTTGACCTGATGACGGCCGATGCGGAAGTAGTTAATGACGAAGTAGCCCACTGCAAAAATGAAGGCAGGGCCGACGGTAGACATCCAGATTTCAGAGATCTTGCCGCCGGAGGCCAGAGCGTACATGATGCCGGGGACACTCGGGGGAATGAGAATGCCCAGAAAGCAGGTAGCCGCCAGCAAAGCGGAGTTATAAGCCTTGGGGTAGCCCTCTTTTTCCAGCTCGGGCACCATCATCTTGCCGATGGCGGAGATGGTAGCCATGGCCGAGCCAGTCAGAACGCCGAAGGCCATGCAGGCGCAGATGGTGATGACGCCGGTGGCGCCGCGGATACGACCCACAAAAGATTTGATCCAGTCGATCAGCATCTTGGAGATGCCGCTGTATTCCATGATGACACCGGCGAAGATGTAGAACGGGATGGCCAGCAGAGCAAAGCTGTCCAGACCGGAGAACGCGAACTGGGGCACAGTGACCAGATTGTAGCCGCCAAAAGCCAGCACCAGTAGAGAGGATGCGCCCAGTGCAAAGGAGACCGGCATCTTGAACAGGACGGCCACCACCATGAAGGAGATCAGGAAGATAAACAAAGCTTGAAGCGCTGTCATAATTTCACCCTCTTTCTCAGTTGTCCGCCTCGGCGGCAGACTTCTTATCGCCGCCCAGCAGGCAGGCTGCAAGCATGTACACCTCGTGCAGGGCTGCCAGCACGATGCCTACAAATACCGGCAGGTAGACCCAGCCCATGGGGATGCGCATGGTGGGCGAAGTCTGGGTGGTACCGAAAATCTTCATCATATAGTCGAAGAAGAGCTTGGCAAAGACGACCAGGAATGCAAAAGTGGAAACGATGGCTGCGACTTCCAGCGCCTTGAGCCACTTTTCGCGGGCTGGGCCCTTGATCTTCATAAGCACCTGCTTGAGCACATCGATCTCGGTGTGGCTGTTGTCGCAGATGGCGTAGGCTGAGCCGATGTAGGTCAGCCAGATGAAGAGATAGCGGGTGAACTCTTCCGCCCACGCGGCAGAGATAAACAGGAAATACCGGCAAACCACCTCGATGAAGATGGCCGCGACCAGCAGAATTGTGATAAGAGCCAGCAGGAAGGTCTCGATGCCCAACAGTCTGTCGTTGACCTTCTTCAAGCCCTGCAGCGTTTTGTTATTGCTGTTCACAGCATTTGCCTCCTTTCATAAACTGCCGCCCTCGGGCACTCCCCGCAAGGCGGCAGGATCACTTTACATCAACGTATGGAGCGCCACACAGCCTTACTTGTTCTTGTAATCACCGCTGGTGATGGCGTCCATGATCTCGTCGCTGTAGGTGCCGCGACTCTCTTCCCAGATCTGCCGGTAGATCTCCTGCAGCTTGGCCTTCATATCATCGGAGGGCTGATCCACGGTCCACTGGCCGCTGGCCACGCCGTCGTTGGTGATCTTCTCGGTCTTCTCACGGAAGAACTCGGTGAACTCGTCAGAAGCCTCCTGTGCAGCCTCCTTGAAGGCGGTCTTGTCCTCGTCGCTCAGCTTTTCCCAGAAGGGAGAGCCTGCGATGAAGCAGCCGCCGGAGTAGCAGTAGTTGAGTTCGGTGATGTGGGTGATGACATCCAGAACGCCCTGATTGGTATAATTGAAGACCGCGTTATCCAGACCATCGACGGTACCGGTCTGCAGGGCATTCAGCACCTCAGAACCGGCGATCATGACGGGCAGTGCGCCGCACTTCTCATAGAAAGAGACAACAGAGGCGACGGACGGGGTGCGGATCTTCAGGCCGGCCAGGTCGGACATCTCGGTGACAGGGCGGACGATATTGCCTACCTGACGGAAGCCGTTGCAGTAAGAAGAGATGCGGATGAGGCTGTTCTGCTCCATGATCTTGGCCACTTCGTCGGCGATCCAGCCCTTGAGGTAGTATTTATCCGCCTCGTCGTAGTCAGCCACCAGACCGGGCAGCCATGCGAAGCCCAGTGCGCCGTCCAGCACGCCGTCCATGGTCATATCGTCGCTCATCAGCACATCCAGCGTACCCATCTGCAGCATCTGTGCCATGTCGGAGCCGTTGCCCAGAGAGCCTGCGGCAATGACGTTGGCCTGATAGCGGCCGCCGGTCTTGTCGGAGATGAGCTCAGCAAAGCGTTCCACATAGGGGGCGCGGTCACCGGTGACGTCTGCAGTGACCGAGAAAGCAGCACTCTCAGCCGATACAGCAGCAGAGCCTGCGGTGCTGGAAGAGCCGCCGCAGGCGGTCAGACCAATGGCAGCAGCGGAGATCCCGGCGGCCTTCAGGAAATCACGGCGGGAAATTTTCTTGGTGCTCATAAGATTATTCTCCTTTTTCTTTTTGTTTTTATATCCTGTGTTTACAGTTCATAATTATCAAAGCTTCAGCGGAGGCAGGCCAGCTGCTGCAGGAACGCGATCTTAGCCGTATCTTCCAACAGCTCTGCCTGGTCGAAGCACTCTTCCATGGTCTTGCCCATAACGAGGATGCCGTGGCCTTCCATCAGGAAAGCCCTTGTGTCTGCCGATGCGTTGGCCACCGTTTCTGCCACGACATCGGCCAGCTCTGTGGAACCGGGTGCCCGGTCGGGCACGATGGGCACCTCGCCGAGCTTGAGCTTTGCCGACTCGGTGTAGAGGGGCAATGGCTTTTTCTGCAGCGTCCAGAGCACCGAATAGGTGGGGTGGGCGTGGATGATATAGTTGATCTCGGGGCGGAGACGGTAGACATCCAGATGGAACCGCGTCTCCTTAGAGGGCTTCAGCCCCTGTGCTGCTCGCTTGACATGACCCTCAGCGTCGCAGAGCACAAGACCTTCGTAGGTGACTGCCCGCAGCGGCACGTTGCTGCCGGTGATAAGCATATCGCCTCCCAGCCGGGCACTGACATTTCCACCCGCTGCACTTACCAAACCCTTCTGGTAGACCAGCGCCGAGTAGCGGATGATGTCATCGGCCGATTTCGGCCAGACGATCGATTCATGTTCCATCAGTAAACGACCTCCTTCCGGCAGAGCATCTTTTCCAGCGTATCCTCACGGCCCATGCTGCCGCCCTTGAGGGCGAACTCCCGACCTGCGAAGCAGCCGTCCAGCATCAGGCCCTGTGCCACGCCGGGTTCCAGTGCGCAGCCGAGCTGCAGATGCTCAACGCCGAACTGCCGGAGCACGCCCTGCGAAGTCTCGCCGCCGATGATGACCAGCCGGTCGAATGCGGCATCGTGGTCAAACGCTGCCGCAGCCTGTGCAAAGCACTCCATGATAGCTTTGCTGGTGCCGGGCTTGTAGGAATATTTTTCCACCCGCGGAAAGAGGATGACGCTCCCCTGCCCAAGCAGCTGCTCTGCTTGCTTTGCGGCCCGCTGCGGCACCTCTTTGCCGCCCTCGATGTAGGCGTCGATGTCCAGCGGCACGGTCTGCAGCCCACGCTCCGCAGAATAAGTGATCTGCTTATGAGCGATGTCGTAGGCCGAAGCACAGAAGCAAAGGCTCCGGATGTCCCGCACAGGGAAGGTGTGGGGCTGCGCCGGGCCGTAGAGATATTCGGCCAGACCGTCTGCGATGCCCAGAGAGCCGGTCCAGAACACCTTGGGGTATCGGGGCGCCAGCGTCTTGAGCAGATGAAGGACATCTGCCCGGGCGATGGCGTCGAACACCAGAATGCGTGTTTCCTCGGCCAGCTGATGTTCCACAGCGGCCAGTAGCGTTTCCTCGCCGCCCTTTACTGCGTCGATGTCCACCAGACCGATCTTCTTGTCGGTGTCCTTTCCCAGAATTTTGGGGATGTAGGATTCCGTCGGTGGGAAGATGGGGTCGTTGGCATAAACCGACTTGGGGAGGATCTCGCCCTCACAGTACTGGTTGCCATAAAGGGTAAAGGTACCAAGGTCGGGAGCGTTGTCCACAATGAACACATTGTAGTCCGGCCAGCCGTCCAGCAGACCATCCAGCTCGTAGGAGTCATTGCCCCGGAAGCCGGTGCCAATCTTCTTCATATAGAAGCCGCCCGGCTCGAGCCGTCTCAGAAGGTCTGCGTGGAGCTGCCGTGCCTTGTCCTGCGCGGTGTTGCGGGAGGAGAGGTTCACGGTCAGGATCTCGTCAGTCTCATGTTCCAGACTGCACCGTCCATTCGTACAGATACGCACCTTCCGGCCTCGTGCGGTGAAGTAGCTGCCGGAATCAGCAGCGCCCGTCAGGTCGTCTGTTATCTCTGTCAGTCTCACAGCTCTGCTCCTCTCTGTTTATTCAAACATACTGTTTGTTCGTTCTCTGAGCAGAGAATAGCATTCTCCCCCGGATTCGTCAATAGTTTTTGTTTCATTTCATGACATTGCACACATTTCCGGGCATGTTTTGTTCACTTACGCCATTAAAATTACGCTATTTCTGTTCTTTTGAACATCTGTTGCATTGTATTCTTTTCTCCTTGGCTCAAGTATTCGGCATCCTTACAAAGAATCTTTTCTACGTCATATTTTGTTTATTCAAACAAGGTTCTTCTGAATTTTCTGGTTCGTTCAGACGGCTTTCACCTGCCTATCCAGCACAAAAAAGTTATATCTCGCTCACTCAAATCATGTTCAAACAAACACAAAAAGGGGCTGTTGCAAAATAGCGCAACACAAATAGCTATAACAATTTCAAAAATAAGCGAAAAAGCAAACAATGCAAAAAGCAAGTGCATCCCATCTCCATCAAAAATTCTGGTTTTCGAGAAAAAGTGTTGCACTTGCTTTTCTTTATGTGAGATCGCATTTTAAATTATCGCGTATTATCGTAAAAATAGAGGGCGCTGCATTTTACAACAGCCCCCTCATCTTCATTTTATCAGACCATTTTGAGCTGAGTCTGTGCACTTGCCAGGATCTTTTTCCACCCGGCAGGAAGGTTGGTATCGGTGATGACCAGATCCATGTCCGGGATGTCCGCAAAGTGGTTGGCCTTTACCAGCCCGAATTTGCTGGAATCCGCCAGAATGATGTTCTGGGCCGAGGATTCAATCATAGCCTTTTTGTTCTCCACGATGTTGGCGTTGATGCAGGTGATGCCCAAACTCTGGTGGACCCCCGACACCGAGAGAAAGGCCTTGTTGGCCCGGTGGCGGCGGATGAACTCCACAGCCTCTGGGGAAGTAAAGTTGTAATCCTCCGGGTGGTAGTACCCCCCGGGGAAAATCACATGGACATTGGCGTGCTTCAGCAGCTCGGCCAGAATGATGAAATTATAACAGAGCACCGTAAACTCAAACTCGGTGGGCAGATAAAAGGTCATGCGGGAGACCGTGGTGCCGTTATCCAGAAACACCCAGTCCCCGGGGCGGATCAGGGAGGCCGCATACTTGGCAATGCGATCCTTCTCGCTGAAATTTTCCAGCCTTGCCCGGCGTAGGTCGTAGGTCTCCCCCTCGTAGGAGTAGCCGTTGCCGCCCTCCACCAGAGTGGCGTAGCCGTAGCTGCGCTCCAGCACATGGTTTTTGCGCAGCAGTTCCAGATCCCGCCGCACTGTCATCTCCGAGACCCTCAGCGTCTCAGCCAGCTCTTTTACCGAGATCTTCTGGTATTTTTTCAAAAGATCCAGCTCCTGAACCATCCGCTTTTCCTTGCCGCTTTCTGTTTTCAACGCCAAAACCTCCTCACAGGTCGTTGTCTGCCTTTATTATGCACTTTTTGACTGTTCAATGCAACAATAAGCTGTTCGTTTTCTTTCAATTCAACCTTTTCCACAAGTTTTTCCTGTGTTTTCTATCAAAAACATCCAGTTTTCGGGGCTTTGGAATCAAAAGTATCATGAACTCTGGTATGAAGTGAAGCCCTATCTGGACGCGCTCCACCGTGCACCTGAACTGGTGCGCGACTTTCTGGAAAAGATTCTTGCCCCCAAGTAGGAGCGCACCAGGAATGCGCCGCAGCAAAACCGTAAGCGTGGGCAGGATGTAGAACTTTAAGCTGAATTTTTAGATGATATGACAATATAAGGAGAAATGCTTATGGATTTTGACCGTAATTCTATGACCGTCCCTGTGCAATCTTCCGATTATACGAATAACTTCTTGCAAAAGGACTCGAACCCCACCACAATGGAGGTGGTCACTCAAACCAATGCCGTCAAGTCTCCGACTGACAGCCCGGCAACCACGAAGCTGGTGTACACGGTGGAAGAGATCGCACGAATGCTGGCCATCAGCCTGCGCTCTGCTTACAACCTGTGTAACAGCACCACCGAATTCCGTGTCCTGCGGGCAGGTGGAAGCATCCACATCCCGAAGGACAGCTTCGATGCGTGGCTCAACCGGGCAGCTTGATAAGGAGTCAAACAGTATGGCATATATCGAAGCGCGGAAACTCTTACAGCGTCCGCTACACCTACGAAGATGAGCACGGCAAGAGCTGCGATAAATTGGAAAGCTTTCCCACCAAAGAGGAGGCAACGAACCGAAAGAAGCAGATCGAACATGAACTGGCGGCTGGCACTTTCCTGATTCTGTCCTCGGTGACGGCGGCAGAGTTCCTCATGGATTGGCTGCCCAAGGAGTGCAGCAAGCACAAGTGGGCACTCAAAACCTACGAATCCAACCTCTCCACCATCCAGAACCTTATCATTCCCTATATCGGCAGCATGGAGATGCAGAAACTTAAGCCCTACCACATGGAAAACCTCTACACGACCCTGAGCAAAACGCCCTGCGGTTCGTATATTGAGGGCAAGAAGCAGAAACTGGCTGAAAAGCAGAAGCAGCGGTTCCTTTCCGGCACGACTTCCCTCATTTTGAAGAGCACAAAAACCGCATCTTCCTGCCGCACCATCTTCATGACCTCCGCACTGAAAGAGGAATTGAAGA
>ERZ832973.148-NODE-148-length-96938-cov-9.948133_pt1 | contig 96938 bp, 135 predicted proteins | sample MGYA00519950_ERZ832973 | MGnify/ENA primary metagenome ERZ832973 (study PRJEB31850, sample SAMEA3708734) | human gut metagenome | biome: human gut; feature: human-associated habitat; material: faeces | place: China | collected 2014 ... | reverse complement strand
TATGTGGAATGAATTAGGCATAAGCGGAGGAACCGCAATTGTTATTTTGATAGCACTATATTTTGTCATTAAGTGGGCTGTGAAGAATGGTGTGAAAGAAGCATATAAGGATATTACCGGAAAGAAACCTGTTGAAGATGAAAAAAATGAAAAAGAGCTAGAAGGACTGGTAAATGATTCACAAGACGCAAAAATTTAATATGAAATCTGAACGTAGAGCGTATAGAGAAATCTGTTACTTGTTTAACAGCTTCTTGTTCTTTTAAAGATAATGGTTGAAAATCTTTCATAAAACTTAAGTTATCTTTCATTTGATTCATATCACTCATTCCCGATAAAACCATCATCATACCATCAAATCCAACCGCAAAGCGTAAAGCATAACTTGCATAAGACATTGTTCCTCATTTATCATAAACAACTTTTTCTTCTTTTGGAAGATTTACAAGGTTACCACCTTTAACAGGTTCCATTACAATAACAGGTTTATTGTGTTTACGACATACTTCATAACATGCCTTTCTTTGGATGGCAGGATCTTCATAATCAACATAATTAAATTGAATTTGAACTACTTCAATATCAGGATTTTCAGTTAGAATCATGTCTAAAACATCAGCGTTATCATGAAAGGAAATTTCAAAGTGTTTAATTTTTCCTTCTTCTTTTAATTTACTTGCTTCATCATAAGCGTGTAATTTTTTATATTTTGCATAGATTTCATCGCTTTGAGCATACATTAAATAAAAATCAAAATAATCAACACCACAAGCTTCTAATTGACTTTCAAATAAAGGAAAAATTTCTTCTTGTTTATTGAAATGATGTGTTGAAAGTTTGTTTGTAAGAATATACTGATTTCTAGGATAACGTGAAGTTAAACATTCTTTTAAGGCAATTTCACTTTTTCCTCCTAAATAACCATGGGCTGTATCAAAATAATTAAATCCTTGTTGGATAAAGTAATCAACCATTTTTGAAGTTAATTCATAATCGACTTCTTCACTATTCATTGGAAGTCGCATGCAGCCAAAACCAAAATTTTTCTTTACTTCGTTAAAATATGTATTCATTTTTCCTTTCTCCTTTAACGACTATTAAAAAGAAAGATAACTGAAGAAACAATCTTTTCTTAATAGATGTAATAAGTAAAACTTATTAAAGGAATATTTAAAAATATGAAAATATTTCTTGCTCCTAAAGTGGACTTTAGGTTTATAGTGAAATAGAGATAGGAGGATTACTTATGAAATCAAAAGTTTACTTTACAAGAATAATAACACCTGAAAAGGTTTTAGAAATTTATGAAGTATTAGGAAAAGAATTAATAGGAAAGATTGCTGTTAAACTTCATTCAGGGGAAGAAGGAAATCAAAACTTTTTAAAACCTGATTTTTGGAGACCAATTATTGATAAGTTAAATGGAACAGTTGTTGAATGTAATACGGCTTATGAAGGGTCTAGAAATACAACAGAAAAACATTTAAAGACTATTGAAAAACATGGATGGTCTAAATATTTTAATGTTGATTTAATGGATGCTGAAGGCCCTGATATGGTTTTAGATATTCCTGAAGGAAAAGTGATTCAAAAAAAACTATGTGGGAAAAGATATGGTTAAATATGATGGAATGATTGTTTTATCTCATTTTAAAGGACATCCTATGGGTGGTTATGGTGGTGCTTTAAAACAACTTTCAATTGGTTGTGCATCATCTTATGGAAAAGCGTATATCCATGGAGCAGGGGAACCTGAAAAAATTTGGACAGCAGAGCATGATTTATTTTTAGAATCGATGGCCGATGCGGCTAAATCAGTCCATAAATATTTTAAAGATAATATTGTTTATATCAATGTTATGAAAAATATGTCTGTTGACTGTGATTGTTGTGCAGTGGCAGAAGATCCATGTATGGATGATATTGGTATTTTAATTTCTACTGATCCAATTGCAATCGATCAAGCATGTATTGATCTTGTTTATGCTTCAAATGATAAAGGAAGAGATCATTTGATTGAAAGAATTGAATCACGTAATGGTGTTCATACCATTGAAGCAGCAGCAAAACTTGGTTATGGTTCAAGAGAATATGAACTTATTGAAATTGATTAGTTTCTATGCTTTTTAAACATAATCATTTATTGAAAAGAGGTATTTGCGCCTCTATTGTTAGAATGATACAATAGTAAAGAAGTAAGGAAAGCACTTACTTAAAGGCTAATTTAAGTAATAGGAGGAAAAAGGAAATGAGTAAAAAGAAACTTGGTTTTGGGTTAATGCGTTTACCATCTTTGGATCCAAATGATCCATCAAAAATCGATATTGAACAAACCAAAAAGATGGTTGATACATTCATTGAAAGAGGTTTTACATATTTTGATACAGCATGGATGTATTGTGGATTTAATAGCGAAAATGCGGCTAAAGAGGCATTAGTTTCACGTTATCCAAGAGATGCTTATACACTTGCTACAAAATTACATTCAGGGTTTATTAAAACAAAAGAAGATCGTGATCGTATTTTTAATGAACAACGTGCAAAAACAGGTGTTGATTATTTTGATTACTATTTATTACATGATATCAATACCCATAGTATTGAAGTTTATAATGAATTAGATTGTTTTAATTGGATTCAAGAAAAGAAGAAACAAGGTTTAGTAAAAACAATTGGTTTTTCATATCATGACGGACCTGAATTATTAGATAAAGTTTTAACTGAACACCCAGAATTTGAATTTGTACAATTACAAATCAATTATTTAGATTGGGACAGTGTTGGTGTACAATCAAGAAAATGTTATGAAGTTGCTACAAAACATCATAAACCTGTGATTGTTATGGAACCTGTTAAAGGTGGAACACTTGCGAAAGTACCAGAAGATGTTGAAAAAATGTTTAAAGAATATCATCCAGAAATGTCAATTCCTTCTTGGGCTATTCGTTTTGCAGCAAGTCAAGAAAATGTGATGATGGTTTTAAGTGGTATGTCTAATATGGAACAATTAGAAGATAACTTAGGTTATATGGAAGATTTCAAACCATTAAATGAAGAAGAATATGCTTTAATTAGAAAAGCTGTTTCAACTATTAATTCAACAATTACTGTACCATGTACAGGATGTGCTTATTGTGTAGATGGTTGTCCAATGAATATCGCCATTCCTAAATATTTCTCATTATATAACGCGGATTTACAAGAAGTAGAAGAAAAAGGATGGACACCACAAGGAGAATACTACAATAACTTAACAAAAACATTTGGTAAAGCAAGTGATTGTGTTGAATGTGGTCAATGTGAAGGAGTATGTCCACAACATCTCTCAATTATTCAATATTTAAAAGATGTTGCTGGTCATTTTGAAAAATAATAGAATATAGAAAATTACCTCATGGTAATGAATTGATAAGTATTATTGGTCTTGGAGCAAGTTCTTTAGGTGCTGCCAGTCATGAAGAAATGTTAAAAACGTTAAATCATGCATTTGATGCAGGTATTAATTATGTTGATCTAGCAGCAGGGCATGCACCTATTTTTAAAGCAGTTGGAGAAGCTTTAAAAGGTCGAAGAGACACTATTTACTTACAAATTCATTTTGGGGCGGAATATACCTCTGGAGAATATGGTTGGACAACAGATTTAAAACGTATAAAAGAATCAATTCAATGGCAATTAGATTGTCTTCAAACAGATTATATTGATTTTGGCTTTATTCATTGTATTGATGAAGAAGAGGATTTAAAGGCAATTCAAGAAAATGGTGTTCTTGATTATATCTTAGATTTAAAGAAAAAAGGAATAATTCATTATATTGGTTTATCATCTCATAGTCCAAAACTTGTTCATAAAGTATTGGCTATGAAAATACTAGATATGGTCATGTTTAGTATTAATCCTGCTTATGATTTGAATTTTGGGGATTATGCAATTGGTGAATTTGATGAACGTATGAATCTTTATCGCCGTCTTGAAAAAAAAGGTGTGGGAATTTCTGTTATGAAAGCATTCTGTGGTGGCAAGTTACTTGATGCAAGTGAATCACCATTCCATCAAGCACTTTCTAAAACACAATGTATTCAATATGCTTTAGATAAACCAGGGGTATTAACAGTTTTGCCAGGAATCCGAAATGATCAAGATTTACAAGATGTTTTAGCATTCTTTAAAGCATCCCAAGAAGAAAAAGACTATTCAATTTTAGGAACTTTTCCTAAATTAGAAAGCTATAATCAATGTGTTTATTGTAAACATTGTCATCCTTGCCCAAAAGGACTGGACATTGCATTAATAAACAAGTATTATGATTTAGTATGCCTAGGTGATGATTTGGCGAAAGATCATTATCATCATTTAACTTTAAAAGCAAGTGATTGTGTTGTTTGTCACCATTGTGATAAACGATGTCCATTTCATGTTCAACAAAGTAAACGTATGCAAGAAATTGTTGCTTACTTTCATGAATAAGATATAGAGATAAGAAATCGAAAATAAACAAGAAGTTTATTATATATCAGGAGGAAACATGGAGATTGTTGTAGTTGATGGACAAGGTGGCGGTATTGGAAAAAATATTATTCAGGTTTTAAAAGAAAAACATCCTGAATATGTTATTATTGGTGTCGGGACAAATAGTATTGCGACAGGACAACTCAAAAAAGGAGGAGCTGATATTATAGCAACTGGTGAAAATGCAGTTGTTTATAATGTATCGCATGCTTCTATTGTTGTTGGCCCAATTGGTATCGCTTTTGCTAATTCGATGTATGGTGAAATTACACCAAAGATGGCAAGTGCAATCAGTGAAAGTGAAGCTCATAAATTTTTAATTCCAGTATCGAAGTGTAGTGCTCAAATAGTGGGTGTTGCACAAAAATCAATAAGTGAATATATTGATGACCTTGTTAATATGATTGAAAAATTAAATAAATAGAAAATATCGTATACATGAAGTAACGATTATAGTAGAAACTATAACTTTGCCAAATGTATACGATATTTTTGTTCTATAACTTATAAGCCTAAAAAAGTAAGAAAGAATTAGGGGATTTTATGAATAAATTAGAATTATTACAAACTGAATTAAGAAAATATGAAAACGTAGCAATTGCTTATAGCGGGGGTGTTGATTCAAACTTTTTATTTCATGTCGCAATTGATACATTAGGAAAAGATCATGTATTACCGGTATTATGTCGTGGTGCAATGATGTCTAAAGAAGATATTGAAGGAGCTCTTGAACAGTTACAAGGAGCAAATTATGTTGTTTTAGATGTTAACCCTTTAGATGTTGAAGCTTTCCGTTTTAATCATAAAGATCGTTGTTATCATTGTAAAAAAAGTATTATGTCTAAAGTAAAAGTGGTAGCTAAAGAACATAATTTTGAATATGTATTAGATGGAAAAAATAAAGATGATGAAAAAGTATATCGACCAGGTTTAAAAGCATGTGAAGAATTAGGAATCATTTCACCTTTAGCTAATAACGAATTAACAAAACAAGAAATTAGAGATTATTCTAAACAATTAGGTATTTCAACTTATAATAAACCATCAAATGCTTGTTTAGCATCTCGTTTTGATTATAATACAGAACTTACATTTGAAAAACTTCAAATGGTTGAAAAAGGTGAAAAATATCTTCACGATTTAGGCATGTTCCATGTTCGTTTAAGAGTACATGAAGATATGGCACGTTTGGAAGTTGAACCTCAAGAGTTTACAAAAATTATAGATCATAAAGAATTAATTCAAAAGATTAAAGACTTAGGATTTAGATTTGTTACTCTTGATTTAGAGGGAATAAAACATGGAGGATATGACGTTGAAAACAAACGAAATTCTTAATAAATTTAAAAATAATGAGTTAACTCTTGAACAAGCTCAAAAGCTTTTAGATCAACCACTAGATTATGCAACCATTGATTATGATCGCAAAAAAAGAACAGGTAATCATGAAGTCATCTATGGTGCAGGAAAAACAAAGGAACAAATTATAGGTATTGTTCAAAATATGTTAGATCATGATATTCATTCTATTTTAATTACACGTGTTAATGATGAAAAAAGTCAAGCTATCTTAAAAGAATTTCCGCAAATAATTTATGATGAACTCTCTCATATTTGTTATATTGATGAAGAAAAGAAAGAAATCAATAAAGGAAAAATTGTTGTTGTTTGTGCAGGAACATCTGATTTACCAGTTGCTCGTGAAGCTTATTTAACAGCACAATTTTTAGGAAATGAAGTGGAACTTGTAAGTGATGTAGGTGTAGCAGGCATTCATCGTTTATTTCATCGTTTAGATGTTATTCAAGAAGCGAATGTTCTTGTTGTTTGCGCAGGAATGGAAGGGGCTCTTGCTTCTGTTGTTGGCGGTCTTGTTGATAAACCAGTGATTGCTGTGCCAACTTCGATTGGCTATGGGGCTAATTTTGAAGGGTTATCTGCATTACTTGCCATGCTTAATAGTTGTGCAAGTGGCGTGAGTGTTGTTAATATTGATAATGGTTTTGGAGCAGGGTATATGGCTCATATCATTAATTGTTTAGGAGGTAAAAAGTAGTGAAAGCTTTATATTTTGATTGTAGTAGTGGAATCAGTGGAAATATGACATTAGGGGCTTTGTCAGAATTAATTGATGATCCACATTATTTGGAAAATGAATTAAAGAAATTAAATGTGGATGGTTATCATCTTCATATCTCTAAAGAAAAGAAAAATGGTATTACAGGAACGTATGTAGATGTTCATTTAGAACATGAACATACACATCATCATGAACATGATCATCATCACTATCATCATGAACATCGTAATTTGTTTGATGTTAATAAAATCATTGATGAAAGTGATATTGATGAAAAAGCAAAAGAGCTTGCTAAAAGAATCTTTTTAAGAGTTGCTAAAGCAGAAAGTAAAGTCCATGATGAAACTTTGGAAAATGTGCATTTTCATGAAGTAGGAGCGATTGATTCTATTGTGGATATTATTGGAACAGCTATCTTGCTTTGTAAAATCAATCCTGATGTCATTTATAGTAGTGTTGTCAATGATGGTTATGGCTTTATTGAATGTGCACATGGTATGATTTCTGTACCAGTACCAGCAACCTCAGAAATTTTTGCCGCAAGTAATGTGATCTCTCGTCAAATTGATATTGATACAGAACTTGTAACACCTACTGGAGCTGCGATTATTGCTGAAATTGCTAGTTCATATGGAATGATGCCTGCTATGGATGTTCAAAAAGTAGGTTGGGGAACAGGAACTAAAGACTTAGTCATTCCTAATGTTTTAAAAGTCTCTTTAGGAGAAATCAAAAAAAAAACGAAATTATAGTCATGGAAACGAATATTGATGATTGTAGTGGAGAAATGTTAGGATTTGTTTTAGAGCAACTTCTAGAAAATGGAGCGCTTGATGTTTTTTATACATCGATTTTTATGAAAAAGAATCGCCCAGCATATCGTTTAAGTGTGGTTTGTCTTGAAGAACAACTAGATGTTTTACAAAAAATCATTTTTAAACAAACAACAACAATCGGTATTCGTTATCGTAAAGAACAAAGAATAGTTTTACCTCGTCATATTAAAGAAATAGAAACACCTCTTGGTAAGTTATTAATAAAAGAAGTAATTATTGATGGTGAAAAAAGATGTTATCCAGAATACGAAAGTGCTAAAAAATTAGCACTAGAAAATCATTGTTCTTTGCAAGAAGTATATCAATTTGTTAAGTAAAGGAGTATTTATGACCACTAAACTAAATAAAATTGCAGATTATTGGAATCAGCGTTCTTCTGGTTATTCTTTAGATAACCAAGAAGAACTTTTAAATGACCAAGAAAAATGGTTGAAGTTAATTCATACATACGTACCTCTAAAAAAAGATTTAAAAGTTTTAGATTTAGGATGTGGACCAGGTTTTCTTTCTATCTTACTTTCAAAACAAGGATGTCAAGTGACAGGGATAGATTATAGTAATCAAATGTTAGAAGAAGCTAAGCATAACGCTAAAGAAAATAATGTTCATACTGACTTTAAAAAAATGGATGTTCAAGAATTGACCTTTGATGATGAATCTTTTGATTTTGTCATTACCAGAAATGTGACATGGAATTTAGAAAAGCCTAAACAAGCCTATCAAGAAATTTATCGTGTACTTAAAAATAAGGGACATTTGTTAAATATTGATGGCAATCATTATTATCATTATCAAGATCATGATTATCAAAGAAATGGACATAGTGACCATCAACATATGGAAGGTATTGATGTTTCTATTATTGATACGATTGCTAAAGATTTAATGCTTTCTTATGTGTTAAGACCTCAATTTGATAAGGATTTATTAAATGAAATTGGTTTTGGTCTTGTTGAAAGTCAAATTCTAAAAAGTGAACAAACAAAGAAAGGAAAAGAATTGATCCGTCAGTTCTTAATACACGCTATTAAATAATGAGAAGGTTTTTATCATTACTATCTATTCTTTTCTTTGTAACTTTAATTACCTTTTTTATGATAGATTTGGCTCCTAGTGATAGTGCTGAAATGTATTATTTATCTAAAGGCATTACGCCAAGTGAAGAAGTACTCAATCAAACTCGTCATGAAATGGGATTGGATCAAAATATCGCTTTACGTTATGTCAATTGGCTAAAAGATGTCCTTCATGGAAATCTAGGTTATTCTTATCATTATGGTCAAGATGTAAATACGCAAATGTTAAGTAAACTTCCTAATACATTAAAACTAGCAGGTTTTTCTTTTGTGATTGTTATTTGTTTTTCTATACCCTTAGGTATTTATAGTGCGACACATCGAAAAAGTTTTTTAAATCAAATTTTAAAAGGAACAACTTTTTTAGGATTGTCACTTCCTAATTTTTGGTTAGCTCTGATCTTGATTTTAGTGTTTTCTGTAAAATTGAATTTATTTCCGGTTATTAGTGGGCAAGATTTTAAAGGTCTTATTTTACCAGCGTGTTGTTTGAGTATTCCTATGATTTGTTCTTATACACGTATGATTCAAAATGCTTTGTTAGAACAACTTAATCAAGATTATGTCGTTGGTTTAAAAGCAAGAGGTATGAGTTCTAAAGAAATATATGTTCATCATGTTTTACCTCATGTTTTAACAACACTTTCTTCTTTGCTTGGTTTGTCTATTGGGCATCTACTTGGAGGAACAGCGATTATTGAAACTATTTTTTCTTATCAAGGATTAGGAAATATGGTGATTGAAGCGATTCGCTATCGAGATTATCCAATTATCCAAGCTTATGCTCTTTATATGGCTTTAATTTATGTATGTGTTAATTTTTTTGTTGATTTTTTACAACAAGTTTTAAACCCACAATTAAGGAGAGTAAGACATGAAAAGGAAATTAAAAATTAAAATTATTTTAGTGGTTTGTTTACTCCTTGTTGCGCTGTTGGGTTCTTTGATTGCTCCTTATGATCCTTTAAAAGTCAATTATAATTTATCATTACAAGGGTCAAGCTTATCACATTTATTTGGGACTGATAAATTAGGAAGAGATATCTTAAGTCGTATTTTATGTGGAGCAAAAACATCTTTTGGTTTAACATTTTTAATGTTATTTTTAATTGTTATTATAGGTGTTAGTATTGGTTTGTTTGCTGGATTATTAGGAGGGAAAGCTGAACATTTTTTAAATAGTTTAATGAATGGAATACTTGCTTTCCCTGATACGATTTTTGCGATTGCTGTTGTAGGTGTTATAGGTGCAGGATTGTTTAATACCGTTTTTGCTTTGGCTTTTGTCTGGTGGCCTAAGTATGCAAGATTAACTTTAGCTCTTGTTAAACAAGAAAAGAATAAAGATTATTTGATTGTGGCTAAGATGTCAGGTGTTCCTTTGATAACACGTATTTTACGTTATCTTTTACCAAATATTTTATCACAAATTTTGATTACTGCCTTTTTAGATATTGGTAATATGATGCTCTCCCTTGCAGGGCTTAGCTTTTTAGGACTTGCTAGTCAACCACCATATCCTGAATGGGGTGCAATGCTTTATGAAAGTAAACAATTTATGCAAGTAGCCCCATGGATGATGGTATTTCCAGGTCTTGTTTTATTTGTTTGTGTTCTTTTATTTAATTTATTATCAGAAGATTTAAGGGATTATTTAGATCCTAAACATTATTAGAAAGGAATTGTTTATGAAAAAAATAAAATTATTATTATGTTTATTGATGTTAACGTCTTTATGTGGATGTTCTTCTAATGATTCATCGAGTAAAACACTTAATGCGGCGATGTTTTGGATTTCTACTTCTTTAGATCCTACAAATAATTATGATGGTTGGGTTTTAAGTCGTATTGGTGTTGGAGAAACACTTTTAAAATTAAATGAAAAATATGAAGTTGAGCCTTCTCTTGCAAAATCCTATGAACAAATCGATGATACAACTTGGAAGTTTACTTTAAATAATTCTGTTACTTTTTCTAATGGAAAAAAAGTAACAGGAAAACATGTACAACAATGCTTAGAAAGAGCTTTTAAGAATAATACGCGTGCGGTTGATTATTTTGATTTAAACCATATAGAAAGCAAAGGACAAGAAGTTTATCTTTATTTAAATAAACCAAGTGGAGCACTTTTAAATAATCTTTGTGAACCTCTTTTTACAATCTATGATGCCAGTCAAAGTGATGAAGATATTGCGAGTCATCCAATTTGTACAGGTCCATTTGTCGTTGATGACTTTGTTTCAGAAAAAACAATAGAAACAAGTAGAAATGAAAACTATTATGATGGTAAAGCCAAATTAGATCATGTCCATTTTACCCAAGTTTCCGATTCTGATGCACGTGTACTAGCTTTACAATCAAAAGAGGTTGATCTTGCTAATACAATTGATTACTCAAGTTTAAAACTTTTTAGAAAAAATAAAGACTATCAAGTTCTTGAAGTATTGGGTCCACGCACAAATGTAGTTTATATGAATAATGAATCAACATTTTTAAACGATAAGATTATTAGACAAGCTTTATCTTATAGTGTAGACCGTGAAAGTATTGTAAAACTTATTGGTGGTAAAGTAGCACAAGGTCTTTATTCTTCAGCTTTGCCTTATGGTCATGTCTTTAATGGATATACTTTTGATTTAGCTAAAGCAAATGCTTTACTTAACGAGGCAGGATACCTTGATAGTAATCATGATGGTATTCGTGAAAAAGACGGGCAAAAGATTGTTTTAAATTACTATGAAAGTGCGGATCATGGGTCTTCTGATGCTAATATTATTGCGCAATCACTTCAAAGTGAAGCTAAAAAAATTGGTATTGAAATAAAATTGAATCAAGTAGAAAATGTCAATGATATCAAAGCTGCAGGAACTTTTGATTTATGTTCTGCTAATGATTCGAGTGCACCTACAGGTGACCCTGAAACATTTGTACAACAACGCTATTTATCAACAGGTTCAAATAATACCGGGCGTTATAAAAATGAAGAAGTAGATCACTTGATACAACAATTTTCCACAGCCTATGATTTGAATCAAAGACAAGATCTTGCTAAAAAAATAAGTGAACAAATTTTAGATGATGCGGGAAATATTTATGTTTCTTATGTTCCATTAAATACTGTCGCTACTTCAAAGGTTAAAGGAGCTATTTGTCATCCTGTTGACTATTATATGATTACAAAGGATTTAGATTTAAAGTGAGTGTTTTAGAATATAAAAATTTAACTTTGGCTTATAAAAATCATGAAACTCTTCATCATATAAATTTAACAATTCCTAAAAATGAAATTACTGTGATTGTTGGACAAAGTGGAAGTGGAAAATCTACATTGCTTAAAGCAACTATTTCTCTTTTGAGTGAGGATGCGCGACTTGTTGAAGGTGATATTTTATTTAAAGGACAAAGTCTACGTAATGAAGATTTAAACAACTATCGTGGTAAGAAAATAGGTGTGATTTTTCAAAATCCATTAACTTATTTTGATGACTTTCATACTGTTGAGTATCATTTTTATGAAATGCTTCATTATCATTTTAATTATACAAAAGAAAAATCAAAAGAAATTGCAATCTCTTATTTAAAACAAATGGGACTGGATGAATCTATTTTACAAAAATATCCCTATGAATTATCTGGAGGAATGGGACAAAGAGTGATGATTGCTCTTGTATTATGTTTGGAACCAGAATTGATTTTAGCGGATGAACCAACAAGTAATTTAGATGTTGTTTGCCAAAAAGAAATCCTCGATTTAATTTTATCGTTAAAGAAACAAACAACATTTGTTTTTGTTACACATAATATACAGGTAGCTAAGTATCTTGGAGATCAACTTGTTGTTATTAAAGATGGTCATATCATTGAACAAGGACTTAAGGATGAACTTTTTAACAATCCAAAGCATGAGTATACGCAAAGACTGGTAATGAAAGGAAAATAAGATGGCTTTATTAGAAGTAAAAAACGTATTTAAAAGTTATGAAAGGGAAATTCTTCATGATTTAAATTTTTGTGTTCAAAAAGGAGAAGTTATTGGTATTATAGGTGAAAGTGGTTGTGGTAAAAGTACGCTTGCTAAACTTCTATGTGGCATTGAAAAACAAAATACAGGAGATATACTTTTTGAAGTTCAAAAAAATAAGATTAGAGAAATCCAAATGATTTTTCAAAATCCTATTGAAAGTTTTTCTCCTAGAATGAAGATTAAACAGTTTCTTTATGAACCTTATCATTACTATGAACATTTAAATAAAAAAGAGGCTTTACCTCTTATTATAAAAATGCTTTATCAAGTAGGTATGGATGAAACTTGTTTAGATAAATATCCTCATGAATTAAGTGGTGGACAACTCCAAAGGATTGCAATTGCAAGAGCCTTAATTGTAAAACCTACATTACTTATATGCGATGAAATAACAAGCAGTCTTGATCAAATTGTTCAAGATGACATTGTTTGTTTATTAAAACAATTTGTTCAAAATAAAGATACTTCGATACTTTTTATTAGTCATGATTTATCTTTAGTTCAACAGTTTTGTAAACGTGTTATTGTTTTAAAAGAGGGGAGAATCATTGAAGATTTACCAATTAAACAATTATTAGAAAGTAAGAATAATGAAGTCCAAAAATTAATAAGTGCATCTTATTTGAATTTATAGATATTTCAAAAAAGAAATATCTTTTTTTATACCTTTACAATTTAAAGAATAAAAGATATTATTATAACATAAGTTATATATAACAGTTGTTATAGAAAGGAAATTCTATGCCTGCAAGAAAGAAAATAGAAAAAGAAAATATTATAGATACTTGTTTAAAGATTATAAGAAAGGAAGGAATTGATGCTTTAAATGCTAGAAAGGTAGCAAAAGCATTAGGGTGTTCAACACAACCTTTGTTTTATTATTATGAAAATATGGATGAAATAAAAAATGAAGTACTTCAAGAAATTTCAAAACTTTTTAATCAAGCGTTATTAAAAAGTAATTATGATAGACCAGCATATAAAGACATTGGTGTTAATTATATTCGATTTGCGAGTAATGAACCAGAATTTTTTAAGATAATGTTTCAAAGTAAGATGAATAAAGAAATGTTTGATTTCATTGATTTGACAGGGTCTTCTTTACAAATATTTGAAACCATTTCAAAACAAACTGGATTATCTTTGGAAAATGCTAAACAATTTCATTTAAGAATGTGGTTATATGTTAATGGGATTGCGAGTTTAGTAGCACATCAAACTGTTGAATTTAATGATGAAGAAATTATAGATTTGTTGAAGGATCAATATGTTTCAATGCTTCTTTATGAAGTAAAAAAAGGAAATGTAAAAGAAGAAATTTTGGTACAACTTGCTAAAAAGAATAAGGAAGGAAAAGAATGATGGAAAAAGTAATAGAGGTTTCACATCTTACAAAAGAGTATAAAAATTTAAAAGCAATTGATGATTTATCCTTTAATGTTTATCAAGGAGAAATTTTAGGATTATTAGGACCTAATGGTTGTGGAAAAAGTACAACTATTAACTCTATTTTATCATTACTTAAATATCAAGAAGGATTTATTAAGGTTTTTGGTAAAGAGATGAAACCTGATTCTTATGATTTAAAAGCAAAGATAGGAGTTATTTTTCAAGAAGTAGCTGTTTTTGATGAATTGAATGTTTATGATAATATCAATTATTTTTGTGGTTTATATATTCGAGATAAAAAACAAAGAAAACAATATGTTGACGATGCAATTAACTTAGTAGGATTAAATGATTTTAAAAAGTTCTTACCTAAACAACTTTCCGGAGGTTTACTTCGAAGATTAAACATTGCCTGTGGGATTGCCCATAAGCCTAAACTGATCTTTTTAGATGAACCAACTGTTGCAGTTGATCCACAAAGTCGTAATCATATTTTAGATGGTATAAAAAAATTAAGAGATCAAGGGGCTACAATTGTTTATACAACACATTATATGGAAGAAGTAGAAATACTTTGTGATCGTATTATTATTTTAGATAAAGGAAAGATCATTGCTCAAGGAACAAGTGATGAATTAAAGAAAGAAGCAAATATTGAGGAAAAGATTGAACGTGTAGGTCCAACTCTTAATGACGTTTTTCTAAAATTAACAGGAAAGGAATTGAGGGATTGATGTTTATTCATAATCTAAAGTATACAGTTAAAATACTTTTTAAAAATAAAGTTCTTATTTTTTGGATGTTTGCTTTTCCTATTATTTTAGGTATTTTCTTTCACATGGCTTTTGAAAATATTGAAAAAGACGAAGCTTTACAAGTTTTTGATATTGCAGTTATTGACAATAAGGAATATCAAAACCAAACAATTTATCAAGAAACCTTTAAAGAGCTTTCTGATAAAAAAAATAAGGATCAGTTATTTCATATTCATTTTGTAAATAAAAAAGAAGCGAATCAGCTTTTAGAAGATAATGAAATAGAAGGATATGTTCTCTTTAATAAACAAGAACCACAAATTGTGATTAAAGAAAATGGTATGGAACAAACAATCTTGCAATTTGTTATGGATGAAATTAAACAAAATAAGAGGATGATAGAAGATTTAACAAAAAAACAAATTGAAGATGAAATACAACAAGGAAACTATAATTTTAATGTTCAACAAATTGTACATGATATTCTTCAAAAGCTCAATAACCAAGAAGTATCTTTAAAAGACACATCAAGTAGTCATTTAAGTTATATGCAAATTGAATATTATACCTTAATTGCCATGGCTTGTATGTATGGTGGGATGTTAGGTTTAACAGCTATTAATAATCAATTGGCGAATATGTCCGCTAAAGGGAAAAGAGTTTCTGTTTCACCAAATAAAAAAGGAATACTTGTCTTATCTTCAGCACTAGGTTCTTATTTAGTAAGCCTTGTTGGTTTAGCAATTCTTTTAATCTTTTTAAAATTTGGTTTAAATGTAGAATTTGGTAGTCAATGGCTTTATATAATCATTCTTTCTTTAGTTGGTGATTTAGCAGGTATTTCGATGGGAATATTTATTGCTTCTGTTTTTAGAGTTTCTGAACAAGCAAAAACAGGAATTAATATTGCAATTTCTATGTTTTTCTCGGTTCTATCTGGGATGATGGGTGTTACTTTAAAATATGTTATTGATAAAAATATACCTATTGTTAATCTTATCAATCCTAATAATTTGATTACCGATGGTTTTTATGCTTTATATTATTACAATACATTTAATCGCTATATCAGAGATATTTGTTGTTTAGGAGTATTTATTATTGTATGTTTATTTATTTCTTTTATGGCTTTAAGGAGGGAACAATATGATTATATTTAGTACCGTTTTTAAAATCTTAAATAAATTAAAAGGAAACTTAATTCTTTATACAGTGATCTTACTTGCAATTACATTATTTAATACAACTTCTGGTAATATGAATCATTATGAGGCAACAAAACCAGATATTTTGATTGTAAATAAGGATCAAAACAATGAAATAACCAAAGGATTTGTTTCGTATTTAAAAGAACAAGCGATATTAAAAGATATTGACATCAATGATCAAGAAAAAGTAGACGATGCATTGTTTTATCGTGATATAAGTTATGTTGTGTATATTCCTGAAAACTTTGGTGATGATCTTGTAAATGATAAAAATCCAACGATTGAATATAAATCAAATGGTAATGAAAATGCATCTTTTACCCAAATGTTAATTGAAAAATATATAAAGACAGTAAATCTTTATAAAGAACATTATCAAGGTAAAGCTTTAAATCAAAAAGTCAAACAAGTGATTAACCAAAAAACAAAAGTAAAACTCAACACATCCTTAGATAGTTCTAAATTGAATCAAGTAAATGTTTATTTTAATTTCTTAAACTATGCCTTACTTGCTGGGGGAGTTTATTGTATGACAATGATTCTTGCAAGTTTAAATCAAGAGGGTGTACGTAAAAGAACAATTATGAGCAGTTTTTCATATCGTAAATATAATTGGATTGTTTTTGCTTCTTTAGGTCTTGCTTCTTTTATTGTATGGTTAGCCTATATGATTATTAGTTTTATCTTATTTAAAGAAATTATGTTAAGTGGGAATGGGATTGCTTATATTTTAAATTCATTTGTTTTTTCAATATGTAGTTTGGCCGTAGGATTCTTAATTGGAACTATTACCCATAATAAGCAAGCTATTGGAGGTATTGTCAATGTTGTTGCTTTAGGAACATCGTTTCTTTGTGGATGCTTTGTGCCAATGTCATTTATGCCAAGTTATGTTTTAAAGATTGCTCATATTTTACCAACGTATTATTTTGTACAAAATAATGAACTTATTAAAACATTAGAATATTTTAAATTAGAAACATTACAACCAATAATTATTAATGGTATTATTGTTTTAGGATTTACCTTAAGCTTTGTTTTGATTACCTTAATGATTAGTAAAAGAAAACAAAAGATTGGGTGAGTGTATGAAAGAATTTCTATTCATTGTTGTCATTGTTATTTTGATGAATACAAAGAAACAAATATCAAAAGATCGTTATTTAAGTTTAGGAATGTTAATGGCCTATTTTAAAAAGGACGAGTCATCAAGATGGGTAAGAATGAATTATTAATGAATATTTATAAAATTCACACAACATATTTAGGTATATCAAGAATTAAAAGAAATTTAGGAATTGAAGAAGATGTTGTAGAATTTTGTAAGAATAAAGTTTTAGATAAAAAGAGTTTGATATATCGTAAAGGGAAAAACTGGTATATTGAAAATGGTGCTATAAAAATAACAATTAATGCAACAAGCTATACCATTATTACGGCACATATAATAAAATAGATTTTCACAAGTTGTGCACATTATGCACATTTTATTCACATTGAAATTAAAATATAAAGTTAGGTTATCATCATTTTGATATAGGACAATCATATGGTAATGAAAAAGGTATAGGCAAAGATATCCGTAAACATGTCAAGTAACCAAAGAAAGTATTGTCCAAACCATTGAAACAACGGGACTAGGTTATTTAGATAGGATGATTATTCATAGAGCTTAACCTTAGGAGAAAGTCAATCAAAGTGATGATCGTTATCTAGAAGGAAATAAAATTGCTTGTAAAGTTTTAGAAGATGTTTATAAGGAAGGTAAGTTAAAAACAATTTGTGAAATTTTATATGAAGAATTTCGTGCAGAACACATGGATTTTATTGATAGTCCAGCTACTAATACTTCTATTTTAGATGAAGATTTAAAAGTGATGTTATTTGGGTTTGCTATAGAGCATAACGATTAAAAGATATTGACAATTTGTTAGTATCTTTTTTCTTGACAATCTTTTTTATAATTATATAATTACCAATGATAATTAACATCGGTAATTAATAGGAGAAATTAATGAAAAGCGAAAAAGTAAAAGAAATGTTAGATAGCTGTTACATGGCTAAAAGGATTTTAGATATGTTGCCTAAACTTCCTGAAGGAGTTTTACCATCCTATGTACGTTATTTAGAAACGATTATCGAACTTGAAGAAAAAAATCAAAAAGTGAAGGTTTCAGATGTGAGTGAAGTTTTAAATCTTCCTCGTCCGGGAGTTACACGTACAATTCATGCAATGGAAGAAAAAGGATATTTAAAAAAAGAAACAGCTAAACATGATGGACGTGTCACTTATGTGACCGTTACAAAAGAAGGAAAAATGATTTTTGAAAAATACAATAAAGATTATTTTCAAAAATTAGCCTTGTATTTGAATCATGTTTCTAATGATGAAGCAGATTGTATGATTCAAACTATTGAAAAGTTTTATGAAGTTATGTGTGAAGGGAGAGAAAAATAATGGATCACTCTAAATCGGATTTTACACAGGGAAGTATTTTAAAGAAATTAACGTTGTTTATGATTCCTGTTTTAGGTGCGCTTATTTTACAAGCGGCTTATGGAGCGGTTGATTTACTTGTTGTTGGAAGGTTTGGAACAACAGCAGGACTTTCAGCAGTTTCTACAGGAAGTCAAGTTTTAAACTTGATAACATTTGTGGTAACACAATTTGCGATGGGAATTACAGTTTTAATTGCAAGATATATTGGTGAAAAGAAAATGAATTCGATTGGTGCTTTAATAGGAGGAGCAACGGTAGTTTTTGCAATTATTTCTGCAATTATATTTGTAGTTATGATTACGTTAGCATCACCAATTTCAACTTTAATGCAAGCACCTAAAGAAGCACTTGGTTTAACTGCTACTTATGTAAGAATTTGTGGGGCAGGTATTTTCTTTATTGTTGCTTATAATCTATTATCAGCAATCTTTAGAGGTTTAGGCGATAGTAAATCACCTCTTTTATTTGTGGCAGTTGCCTGTGTTATTAATATTATTGGTGATTTAGTTCTTGTTGCAGGATTACACTTAGATGCAGCAGGAGCCGCCATGGCCACTGTCTTTGCCCAAGCAATCAGTGTTGTGTTTGCTTTAATGTTATTATTTAAAAGAAAATTACCATTTAAAATTACAAAGCATGATTTTAAAATCAATCCACATTGTGTTCAAGCTTTAAAAATTGGATTACCATTAGCGCTTCAAGAATGTTTAACACAAATTTCATTTTTAGCTTTATGTGCTTTTATTAACCGTTTAGGATTAGAAGCATCATCCGGTTATGGTGTTGCTTGTAAAATCGTTAACTTTGCCATGTTAGTACCAAGTTCATTAATGCAATCAATGGCTTCTTTTGTTGCCCAAAATGTGGGTGCTGGTGATGAAAAAAGAGCAAAACATGCAATGTTTACAGGAATGGGTATTGGCTTAATAATTGGTGTTGTTGTCTTTATCTCAGTTTTATTTAAAGGAGATTTACTTACAAGTATTTTTACAACAGAAAAAGCCGTTATTTTACAAGGGTATGCTTATTTAAAAGGATTTGCTTTAGAAACAATTGTAACAGCAATATTATTTAGTATGGTTGGTTATTTTAACGGTCATTATCAAACAGTATGGGTCATGGTACAAGGACTTATTCAAACACTTCTTGTACGTTTACCACTTTCTTACTATATGTCAATTCAACCTCATGCAAATTTAACAAATATTGGTTTAGCTGCACCAATTGCGACAATTGTTGGTATTATACTAAATGTATGTTTCTATATTTATTTAAGTAAAAAAATGAAAAAAGAAAATGCTTAGGAAGTGTGAAAAACACTTCTTTTTTAATAAGAAGAATTTTTTGTGTTGGAGCTACTGTTGCCATTGCTGTTGCAATTGAAGAAGCTGTAAATATTGATGATTATTTTATTGCTCTATCTTTACAATTACACTGAAAATTAATGGATTTTCAGTGTAATTGTAAAACACCTTTTATAAGTATATTAGATGAAATAATGCTGAATACGTTTTAATCAGCATTATTTTTATTTATAAAATTTTCCATTAAAAAATCTTTAAATTGTTTTTTATGTACATCATTATCCGCAATTTGAATACGTCCACCAAAACCGATGATCCATGAATAAAATGTACTATTTATAATGTGTCTTACTTGGACTATCTATTTTCTTTTTATTATGATAAAAAACGTTGATATATCAATACTTTCAGCTGATTACATATTAGTTGATTTTGCTTTTTGGCATACTTTTGACATCTTTTGTTTTGAAAACATCGTTTACAGTATCTAATTTCTTGTTTTCTTTTAGATGAGTATAGATATCTAAAGTAGTCTTAATATTACTATGTCTTAATAATTCCTGGGTAGTTTTTATATCTACATTATTTTCATATAAAGTGGAAGCAAATGTATGTCTTAGGTCATGACAAGTAAACCCATATTTATTTTTTAAAATCCTATTAAAATAGCTAACATAATAGAATTGATTATTTTTTTGACAAATATATTCATTATGATGCGTTTTCAAATATTCCAATAATATTTCTTTTAATTGGTTATTCAAAGGTATAGTGTCTTTTGATTTTTTTGTTTTCAATTTTGAAACAACTTTATATTCCTTTATATTCCTTCCTGAATAGATCAATTGATTATGAATGTTTATTTCATTATTTTCAAAATCAATATCACTTTCTTTCAATGCTAGAATTTCAGCGATTCTCATGCCTGTATAATATCCAATAGCAATGGTAATTGCATAGCTATCATCCAACTCATTATATGCTTGAATAAAAGTTTCAAAAGGAACTATCTTTTTTTCTTTTTCTTCTTTTTCAGCCCATTTAAATGTTACAAGGTTCATGGGTGAACTGTCTATATATTCCATTTTAATTGCAAATGAAGTTACATTTTTAACGATGTATCTGACAGTTTTAACTGTTGAAAATGTCATTTCTTCTAAGCTGTTGAAAATACTTTGTAAAAAAGCATAATTGCTGAACAAGTTTATTTTAGAATTTCCAAACGAGTTTTTTATATACTTGTCAAATGCAACTTTCTTTCTTCTAATTGTGTTTAATGATAAGTTTTTTCCTTCAGATTCCATAAACTCTTCAAACACATCATTAAATGTTTTATTTGTTCCTTGATTCAAAGTGCCTTTTTCTTTTAATCTAGCCTTCATTTCAGTCTCATGTATCTGTGCCTCTTTTTTTGTTAAAAACCCACTTTTAGAATAATACTTTCTTTTGTCAAACATGTCTCTGTAATAAAAATAAACTTGATAAGTATATCCGTTTTTTGCTTTTTTTGCAGGTCTTTTTCTAATCATATATCACGACTCCTCTCATATTTTGTATAATAAAACGCCCATAACGGAAAAAACAGGCGTAATATCTAATTTAAACTTCTAAACTTGTCTATCTTGAAAGCTTCTATCATTTGCATGATGTCAGCCATATCTTCAGGAGATATCTCATAATCAACAGCAAATATTGAATTTTCATAGACATCTATATAAGAATCCAGCAAATCAGGATGATTATCATAAATATAATCCAGGTTTTTATTGTGGTTGGTATTTTTCATATTATTGTTTCTTTAGTTCAACTACTTTGCTGACACCTTGCATAGAAGCGGTAAATGAAAGAATATCATTTTTATATGTAAATTCTTTTGTATCATCATTTGAAGCTAATAGTGCATTTTTAGTTTTTTCATGGTCATTATTAGATACCCATGAATATTCACTAGTGTCAGTAGTAGGAGCATCATATGAACCAACCCAATAAGTTGCTTTTGTTTTTCCTTCATCCGTCACCCAATCGATAGAAATAACGTTATCAGAAATTGTAGCTTCCATCCATGTGCCCTCATTTTCATCTGATTTCCAAGTCCCTGTTAAATTTAAAGGTTCTTTCTTTTCTTCTTTTTTCGTTGTAGTTGTTTCTTTAGATGTTGTTTTGTCTTTTGGATCGCTATTTCCACATGCAGTTAGAGATAGAGCTAAAGCTCCAATTAATGCTAGACTTAATAATTTTTTCATTTGTTTTTCCTCTTTTCTTGTTTGTTATAGTTTGAATTGATATCATATATTAGTTATACTTATATCAATGAAGGATGGTATAAGTATGAGTGATATTTCTATTTATATTTTAGTAATTTTAATCACAGTCGGTATATGTAGTTTGTATGGTATCTTTTATGTCTCAAAAGTCATTTCAAATCAACATAGGCTTGAAAATGAGATAATTGAAACAGTTAGAAAGGCAGTGAAAAAATGAAATTGATAATATGCACATTGCTATGTATAGGTACTATTTTCATATGTTGCAACATTATTAGCTATCAATTAGAAACAATTGTACTGAAACATGAGATAGAACTGATTGAGTTGGCTAAAAAAGAACTATCAAAAGTTATAGACATAGATCAATAAAATTTTTTCCTAAAGGGGTTAATTCTAGGATTCCTTTTTGAATATCAAAATCTCTACATTCAAAATCAGGGTTCTCTATATTTTTAAGTATTTCTTGTTTTGTGTTTTTAAAAAAACGTTATCTTTATAAATTTGATAGAAATTGTTATCAGTAAGCCAGTTCTGAAAATCAAGGCTGACAAGACCTAAACGTTGTAAATTAATTAACGAATCAGAATATTTGCGTATATTATCTGGATTATCGTGAATAAATACATATTTTTCATAATATTTTTCGCCAATAGTTTTTAAAATAAGCCTATAATTAACGATAGGTAACGCACTTGTTTTCTTATCTCTAAAAAGAGTAAGAATCATTGCTTCTTTATGAGATATTTGTTTAATTGCTTCAACAAAATATGGTGAAATCTTGTCATTATCTCTATCATCACATGATGCAGCAATTAATTTTGCAAACATTTCTTTGAATTGTGCTTCTTCATAGTAATATTTAGATGCTTCAATAGCAGGACCGACGACATACATTTCTGGTTCTTTTAGATGCTCTGGAGGTACTTTTTCAATTTCATCTACAAGAGTATTTTTGAAGTCGTTTATATATTTATCTTGTTTGATTTTTTGTTTCTTTCCCCATACACCTAACCATCCAAAAACACCATCAACTAAAAGTCCTATGTTTTCTCCAATACTTTTTGAAGTTGGTCTAATAATATCACTAGCTACATCTTTTCCTAACTTTGCTGCTTGTTTTGCACTTTCTACTGCAAATGTTGTCTCGCATAATTGTTTATCTTTTTCATCCATTTACAATCCCTCCTTCCTCTTAATTTTGATTATTTTTTGTATTCACCATTTTTTCTTGTTTTTTTGTTTTTATCTTCTTCATTTACATAAATATGAACATTTGTTTGATTTTTCTCTTTTAATAAACCTATTATTTCTTGATTTTGTTCTTTCAGTTTTTCAATTTCGTTATGTAAATCTTCATTTGATGGATTTAACGATTCCAATTTATTGGATATTTCATCAAGTTTACTATTAATGTCATCTTTAAATTGAATGGTCTCCTCATTACTTTTTCTTGTTTGATGTATAGATCCAGCCATGCTAAATAAGGAAACACCGAATACTAAAATTGCAAAACCATCACTAACATCTACTTCTTCCTTCACTAAACCACATATAAGTTCTATAAGGTTACTAATCATAAGTATTAAACCAAAAATGGAAAATAATAGACCGAGTGAAAAAAATATACTGTCTAAATTATTATTGATGTACTCTTTTATTGACGATAACGAACTTTTTTTGTAGTCATTAATAAAATATCCAATAAAAATAAATATAAGTATAATTACAATAATACTAATGATTGTATTCATTATCTTAACCTCCTAAATAATTTTCTCATTCAGTGAATACCACACTTTAAGCGGTATTCCTTTTTCTTTTACAATAAATTCAATATTTTCTAGTTCTTTTATATTATGTAGTTCTTCGTACATCAGTAATCTAATAGCAAATTCATTTGCTTCTCTTTCTAAACGAGTTTTATAGACTCGCCTTAGAAAATTAAAACTGATGTTTTCATCATAATGCAATATGTAATGTCCAAGTTCATGGGCTATTAGAAAATTCTCATATGAGTAATCTAAATCGTTTCTAATAAATATAAACCCTTGAGAATTGTGTATTATTAGTCTTGAATCTAAAGTTTTTGCTTTGAAATTTTGATATTCAATTGAAATATCAAGATGATCTACAAGCTCTTTAACGTTTGAGGTATTGTATTTTTTAATTAAATCTTTGATTTTATATTCTATATTCATCCATAAGCACACTCCTTTAAATAATAATTATTTGTGCTTTCTAGAAATAATACAAAATATATCAATTATATCGTTTGTCATTTCCATAATTTCAGTATTTGAAATAGAGTCAAGTGAATATCCTCCCAAATCGGCAATTACTTTTTGACTAAGAATAAATGAAACTGCTTCTTGCGGGGTAGAGAAAGATATATTTTTCTTTGATTTATCATAAATAGACATATCACTATCAATATCAGTTCTACACATTATGTAATCAAGTGTTACATTAAAAAGTCAGCAATTTTTACCATTTTATCAATTTCAGGTGTTCTTTTATTGTTTACATATTGTGATATTGTTGCTTCGGAATCAGAATAACCATATTTTTCATTAAATTTATCAACAAATTCTTTTTGAGATAGTCCGTTCTTTTTTATTAATCTCTTTATTCTAGTTCCTGGATTAGTACATCTAACATTATCATTTGATTTGTTAGAACAAAGATAATCTAAAGATACCTGAAAATAATCAGCAATATTAATTAATCTATCTAAATCAGGAATACGTTTGTTATGTTCAAACTGAGATATTGTTGCTTTAGACTCATTAAGATGATAACGAGTATTTAATTCATCAGCTAATTGATCTTGCGTTAAATTATTTTTTTGTCTTAGCTCTTTTAATTTTAAAGAAAATGAATTATTTACAGTTATCATTTTTTGTGTCTCTTGGAAACGATTTTTAACATATTAGCAACATCCTCAGCCATTTCCATAATTTCTTCATCTGACATAGATTCTAAATCATAACCGCCGAAATCGGCAACCATTTCTTGTTTTAGAATAAAACTTAATGCTTCTTGAGGAGTAGCAAATGATTGATACTCTTGATCAAATTTGTTACCTTTAACGAATCCTGAAACCTCTAAAAGATATTCCAAAGAAACATGTAGTGCTTTACTAATTTCATTAAGTGTTTCTATAGTTGGTGAAACTGGTTTACCTGTAGAAGGATTACAACCTGTTTCTAATTTTTTTAGATATGTATGACTAATACCTAGTAGTTCAGAAAACTCTCTTAAACTCATATTTCTTTTTTCTCTTTCTTCATGTAAATATTTTCCTAGTGTATTCTCCATGAGGTACACCTCCTTATATATTAAGTGTAAACCACAGTTGACACCAATACAAATAAAAGTTTACAAATTGATGTTATACATAGTTGACAATATATGTTATCTATAGTAAACTAAAGTCGTGGAAACAATAGATTACACAAAAGGAGGTGCCAAAATGAATAAAATCAGAGAATTTCGCGAGAAACAAAATATGACACAACAAGAATTATCTGAAAAATCAGGTATTAGTAGAGCATATATCTCTCAATTGGAGAATAATGATTCTTTAATTGTTAAAAGCTCTACAATGTTAGCTATTGCTAGTGCATTAAAAAAACCGGTAGGATCTATTTTTTTTAAGTAAAATGGAAACTATATGTAACACGTTTGTGTTTACATCTATCAAGCACAAACATATTTTAATTGATATTTAATGGAGTTTCCTAAAAAGACACTTTATTAAATACAAGAATTTGGAGTTTAAAGAAAGGAGAAAAAAACTATGGCTCTTAAGGTAATTATTTCTATATTGATTGTATTCTTTAGTTTAATAGAAATTTCTATTTTGCTTGAAACAGGAGGAAGAACTATTTATGGAAAAAAAACATATAAGCATGAATATATAAAATCAATAATTTTAATGATTGCTATAGTGCTTTTATTTATTCTCTGGTGCTATTTGATGTACATCTAATCAAGCACAAACATATTTTAACTGATATTTGATGGAGTTTCCTAAAAAGACACTTTATTAAATGCAAGAATTTGGAGTTTAAGAAAGGAGCAAAGAAAAATGGAAAATGTTGAACAAAGATATCCAATTACCATGGCTGTTTTAAGAAATGCTGCAGATAGAATTACTAATTGGAAAAACGTAACCCCACAAGCAAAATTAAGAAAGCAATGTGAAATTGCACGTGTTGTTATTGCTTTATCAAACACGTTATAGAAAGGATAAATCTAAATGGACAAATTAAGGGAATTCAGGGAGAGCTTGCATATGTCTCAAAAGAACATGGCTAAGAGAATAGGCGTTTCTCCATCGTACTACTACAAAGTGGAAAGTGGTTATCAAAATCCCAGTTATGAATTTCTAGCAAAATTTAAGAGAAGTTTTCCAAATGCGAGTGTTGATCAAATATTTTTCAGTAAATAAAAAAGCCATTAGTAGTGTTGGTACTAACGGCTGCACGATTTGTTTACTTCTTTGATATCCAACACTTATCAAGTCTCAAACTTAAAGCAGTATGCATCTGCTTTGTTACCCTACAATGAGACAAATAGAATTTACCTTAAAGCTACAGTTTATAAAATAGCCGTTTTTCTTGAAAACGTACTAGTCGTTTATATAAATAAATTGGCTGTCACTAGTACAAACAAGCATCACCTGCTAGCACATGAATGTGTAAATTTTATTTTAGAAGAATAGGGGAGTTTAAAGCCGCTTTTAACATGCGACCACCTCCTAACTAGATATTAACTTTCGATATCGTAGTGTAACAATATTTTATCACAATTTGGAAATTTTTGAAAGGAGGAAACACACATGGAAGTCAGACCAACAAAGATGCTCACTGAAAAAGAATTACGTGAAGATCTAGGAATTTCAAGAGACCAGTTACTTAACTTTATTGACCTTGAAATATTTCGTCCTATCAGATTAGGGCGTGGTAGAAAATTCAGTCAACAAGAAATCTTGGAATTTCAAAGAAAGTATGCAGGTCTTGACGTAAGCAATTATTACAAGGCAAAAAAAGCTAAAGAATATGTAGATAGTTTAGCTTAAAAAAATTAAATAGATTACTGGTCATCAAAGAGCCAATCTCAAAGGCCTCCGATAACAAAATAGCATTGATGATTTACTAACTACAGACATAAAAAAGAACTAATACCATACAAGTTTTTATTTAAGAGGTTGGTTCCTTGATGGCTAGTAATGGAAAGGAAAAGAAAATTTATGAGTAAAAATTCATTAATTATCATCTGCTGTATTTTGATTGTTGTCATTGCAGTTTTAGTACACATGTTAAAGGAATTCAAATGGTATCAAAAATCCTACTATGAATTGGCAAATAAGATTGCCAAAGATAGAAGAGATAGAAAAATGTTGGTTCGTGCAGATAGAGAAATGATCAAGAGTGAAATAGATAAAAAATTTCTAGCAATTCTTAGAATTTCTCAAAGAGAAGATTATCCAAGAAATCGTTTTGAATTGGGCTATGAATCAGGAAGATTTGAAGTAGAAGTTAAAAACTTATTTCTATCAGGTGGTCTTACAACACATGAGGAAAAGTTTCTTAAAAAGTGTGAATACATCGCAATGTTTGAAGTGAACGAAAAGGAGGTGTAGTTATGAAGTTATCTGGAAGAGGTCTTGCAACAACAATCATCATTGCATTAACTGCTGGTCAGTTATGTGTAATTGGCTTAAGAAATTTCTTGGATTTTATTTTCAGATAAAAAAATAACAGCACTTAAAAAAGTACTGTTAAATCAAAAAACCAAAATAACCAATAACAATTATAACCAATCAAAGGAGAAATCGCAATGAAATTATCGAAAAAAGGTGCAGTTACTCTAGCAACAGCATTAGTAGTATTCCTTGTTACTACTGGTCTAATGCTATCAAGAGTTAAAGATTTAGAAAGTTCATATGATGAACAATCAAAGCAAATGCAATTATTGAAAGATGAATACAATTCTCTTTCAAATGAGTTATCGGCTGAAAAGTCAGAGAGAACTAAATATCAAAGATTGTATGATGAAGTTTCTATAAGAAATGAACAATTAGAAGCTGAACTTGAAAATTGAAGGTGTCTTGGCCAGTTTGTTATTACATACTATTGGCCAGGAGAAGACGTTTATGGTCGTCTAACTTCTACTGGTGCTATTGCTGAAGAAGGAAGAACTATTGCGGTAGATCCTTCAATCATTCCATATGGTTCTATAGTCTTGATTAATGGCAATGAATATGTAGCTCAAGACTGTGGAGGGGCTATCAAAGGAAACAAGATAGATATCTTTGTTGACAGTCCAAAAATGCAAAAGTACACAGTAGAAATCTATATAAAAAGAGAGGAATAGAATATGACAAAAAAAGATTTAGAAGACATTATCCAAACAGCTAAAGCTGCAGGTGCAAATGTCAAAGTTGTTCAAGTTGGTTCAGCAGAAAATGAACCTGTAGAAAGACCAAAAATTCCATTATTTAAATTAGAAGTTGGAATCAAAAAAGAAGGTGATGAACTTAAAGTTATGCCAACTGATGATTGGTGTTTCTTAGGAAGTATTTTTCTAGAAATGGCACCAATTGATATTGACATTGAAAAGGTCAAAGAAATGTTTACACCAGCAAAAAATGCTTTCAATCATTGCTGTAATGAACTGAATAACTACATCCGAGAACAATATAAAGGGGCGTTAGAAGATGAAAAAGAAAGAATTAGAAGAAAGAGTTGCTGATATTGAGAGTTCAATCATTTGCATGGAATGTAAGGATCATCTAGACAGTGATGATTATCTTCAACTTGGTTATCTCAATCAGGAATTAGCAAGTGCTAAAAAGGATCTAGAAAATGGAAACTACGAACTATGAGGAGTTCTTTCCTAATTGTAATGTCGATTATGTCAAAGACAAAAAACATTGGCATCAATTAAGAGGAAAAGGAATTGGTGGTTCTGATGCAGGAATCGCAATGAATGTAAACAATTACAAAACACCTTATGAATTGTGGGAGGAAAAAACAGGTGTTAAAAAGCCTGTATTTCAAACGAGTGAAGCAATCGAAAAAGGGAATGCATTGGAACCCATCCTCATTGAATTGTTCGGTGTTCTTTATAAAAACAAGTTTGAATTGATTGATACGAAAGATATCAGCTTGTCAAACAAGAAATATCCATTTTTAAGAGCAAATCTTGATGGAGCAATGATTGAAATTGCAACCAAAGAAAAATGGGGGTTGGAAATCAAATCAACAACTATTCAAAATGGTGCAATGTTAAAAGAATGGGCCAATGATCACATTCCAATTACTTACTACGTTCAAGTACTGCATTACATGATAACCACTGGATTAAGACATTTTGTCTTATATGCAATTCTTGATATTCCGTGGGCCAACAACGGCGCAGGGAAGCAAGAAACAAGAGTTGTTTATCTTCACTATGATGATTTGGTGCTAGATGCAAAATATCTATTTAAAACGGAATTGTGGTATTGGAATTTAATCAAAACTAAAACGCCACCACCTTTTTTAGAAAGTAGGAATAAGGAATTAAAAGAAGTTAGCTAGAAAGGGCAATCCAAATGAGAAAAATCACAGACGAACATTTACAAGAGTTTGGCTTTTTTAAAGAAGAAAGAGATTTCTTTGAAATGCTATATAGAAAAAGACTCTTTTATAGAGTCGTTATTGTAATCCAAATTTTATTAGAACTAGTGTTGTTACTAATGTTGTTATTATAGAAAACACTATAGAAACAACGCCACCAACAACAGCTGGCCAAATGCTATTGCTAAAGAATTGTCGTCTTCTATAGACACAATATCGATAATAGCGGTCGCTCAAGGTGTATAAGATCTTCTTAAGTGTTTCTGTTTGAGTAACATCATTAAATTCATATCTGGTTTCAATAAATTTAATTCTTACAAGCTTATATGTAGTGTTTGGACCAAAGTAATTTTCATCAACGTACTTTTTAAAACATTTCATATAGTAAAGCTTCAATCTTTCTTTGATGTAAAGATTTATGTTTGAAAAATCATCATTCATAGTCGATACCCCCCTAGAAAGATTATAACAAATAATTACAAAAAAGATTGAAAGGAAAACTTATTATGAATGAACTAATGAATAATCAATTAATCAATGCATCAGCAACTGAAACAATCGATAGTAGAGAAGTTGCTGAAATGGTTGATATGGAACATAAAAATTTATTATCAAAGATTAGAAAATATATTGAAATATTGGACGGCTCAAAATTAAGCAGTCATCAATTTTTTGTACCAAGCACATATGTAAATAATCAAAATAAAGAACAACCTTGTTATTTATTAACCAAGAAAGGTTGTGAAATGGTAGCAAACAAGTTAACTGGAGAAAAAGGTGTAATCTTTACTGCTAAATATGTTAATCGTTTTGAAGAAATGGAAAAACAAATAAAAATTCCAAAAACTGATAGAGAAATTTTATTCTTAAGTGTTAAGGTTCAAGAAGAGACAGCTCAAAGAGTTGATGTTCTTGAAGAAAAAGTATCAAGCTTAGAAAAATCAACAACGATTGATAGCTCTCAACAACAAATACTTGAAAAGATTGCTAAAGCAACAGTGATCAGAACTTTGGGAGGTTTTGATTCTAGAGCCTACCAATTAATGAGCAGAAAGATTTTTAGCAATATCTGGAGAGACTACAAGAACTATTTTAAGTTAGGTTCATTTAGAGATACTTTGAAGACCGAATTTGAAAACGCAAAAGAATATCTTGAATCTTGGTCACCTGAAGTCAATACAAGCTTGAAAATTAAAGAGTACAACAGTCAATTAGCAATGAATTTAGATGCTTAAAAGGAGGAAAAGAAAGAACATGAATGAGTTTCAATCAGGGCTACTCAATGAATTGGTAGCTGTAAAAATTACAACCAAAGAAGAATTTGAAAAAGTAATCAATTTCTTATCAATCAATAACTGCTTTCTTGTGAATGGAGAACTAGTTGTAAAGCTAACATATCCAGGAGATAAAGCATTTGTCATTTTAAAACAAGATAACGCAATCTTCTGGCAACCAGCTAATCAAGTGTTAGATGAACGTTATAAAGTTGTCAGCGTTATCGAATTCTTTAGACCAACTGAAGAAGAAAAGGTTGTTGAAGCAAAAGCTGAAGTTATTGAAGAACACGTTGACATTGATGAAAAACACCTTTCATTAGAAGTTCAAAAAAGACCGGCAAATGAAGCGATTGTTTCAAATATTGATGAAATGGTCAAATTGATTCCAGCAATTGAAGCTAAAAAAGGTGTGGTTGTAGATGAAAAGAACTACAAAGATTTTGTTAAAGCTAAAACTGGAATGGTTCCATTATATCGTTCGTATGCTAAAAAATTAGAAAATGAAAGAAAAGCAGTCAAAAAAGCATATATTGAGCCTTATCAAGAATTTGAAGCAAAGGTAAATAAAGTTGTTAAAGCTTTAAATGATACTGCAAGTGTTGTGGCTGAAAATGTGGATGTATTTGTTCAAAAGCAAAAAGAAGCTCTTAGAAAAGAACGTCAAGGAGCTATTGATCAGTTAAAAGAAGTATTGATTTCTAGAAAGATGATTTCAAAGAAATATGCTGATCAGTTCGTTTTTGATGAAAAATGGCTTAACGCTTCAACATCCAAAAAGAAATTTGAAGAACAAGTTGAAGCTCAATTTAATTCCTTAATGGAAAAAGAAAAGAATGACAAATTAAACCTTGAAATGATTGAAAAAACAATCATCAATGCATGTCTTATTGCAAATGTTGATGAAAAGCTTATTTCAAGAGAAAAATATCAAGCTCTTTTAAATACTGAAGGTCTTCCTAAAGTAACTGAAATGATTACTGATGAAGTAGACAACATCAAAAAACAATCACAAGCGGTTGCTCAACAAAAAGAAGCAGAACTTCAACATCAAAAGGAAGAGTTTGAAAAGAAACAAAAAGAAGCAGAACTTCAACACCAAAAAGAGTTGGAAGCAGTCAAAAAACAAGCTTCTCAAACAGTTGAAAATCAACCTAAATACACACCAATCAAGCGTGGTGATGAAACGATTGCTAACGTAAATGATAAGTATATCGTTACTGAAATCAAGCAAACGCCTGAAAAGTTCCAAGGCAGAACATGGAAGAAAACGTTTGAGTTTGAAGGTGATTTAGCAGCACTTCAAATGCTCAATCGTTACATGGATGTAATCAAAAACATCAATCCATCATTTAGCTTTGGAGAAGTTAAATTAACTGAAAAAGAACTTAGCGACCCACAAACAGGAGTGATCAATAAATATAACGTAAAGGAGATTAACTAATATGGCAGTACAAAGCATGGTACAACAAGCAACTAAAAATCCAGTAGCAGCTGGTATCAAAAAATTTAACAATTTAATCAATTCAAGCATTATGAGAACTAAAATTCATCAAATGGTTGGTGCAACTGATTCACAAGAATTCATTACATCAATTACAAGTGCAGTTAATACAAATCCTGCCTTGGCTGAATGTGATCCACAAACAATTATCAGTGCAGCATTATTAGGGCAAAGCTTACATCTTAAACCTAGTCCTCAACTTGGATATTTTTATATGGTACCTTACAACAATAAAAAGAAAAAATGTAAGGAAGCACAATTCCAACTCGGGTACAAAGGCTACTTGCAATTAGCAATCAGATCAAATGAGTATGTCGATATTGACGCTATGGAAATTAGACAAGGGGAATACAAAGGACGTAACAAATTAACTGGCAAGCCTGAATTTGAATTTATTGAGGATGATGAAGTAAGAGAAAATCTACCAGTAGTAGGATATATGGCTTACTTTGAAATGAAGAATGGTTATATCAAACGTTTATATTGGTCAAAAGAAAAGATGCTTAATCATGCTGACAAATACTCTCAAGCATTCTCAAAAGAAGCAACTACAGGACAATATCCTAAAGTTTCATATGCTGATTATGAAGCTGGAAAATATGATCCTAAAACTGAATGGCAATATTCAAGCTTTTGGTATAAGAACTTTGATGAAATGGCCAAGAAAACAATGCTTCGTCAATTATTGTCAAAACATGCTTTATTATCAACTGAAGCGATTGAGAAAGCTGTCACTTCTGATAATGCAGTAATAGATGAAAACTTGAATCCTCATTTTGAAGATGAAAACATCATTGATGGAGTTGCAACTGAAAAAGAAACACCTCAAGCAATTGAAGCAAACACAGCTCCAACGATGCAAGATATCATCAAAGAAGAAAAACAAGCTGAAAAAGTTCCAGTTGATGACTTTGACCCAATGTCAATGTAGGAGGTAACAAGATGCAAGAAGAATACGTTATACTTCCTCGATCATTCACAAACACGAAAGCCTATAGAGATACTTATTCTCTATGGACTTTCACTTATCTATTGTTCAATTGTGATAATGATGGGCATCTAGAATTGAACATTAGAAATCTAGACTTGCCAATCAGTGAAAATAAATTCAAAGCATCATTGAAGAAGTTATATGATGAAGGATTGATTTATGGTGATACACAAGGAAATCATAGAGAGATCTATATAAGTGATTATCAAGAAAAGTATGTAGAATAAGAGGTTTAATCAATGGCTGAAAAAGAGGTAAAGAAAGGGTACACAGGATTTTCAAACGAGCTGGTGAATGATCCTATTATTAAAAATTCAAAAGCATGGACTCTGTTTTCCTATTGCCTCTTTAAGGCTTATTTTGATGATAAGTATGGAGAGGCAGGAACCTTTACGACCACGCAAATAGAAATGAGAAAGAATTTGAATTGGGACAATAAAACCTTAAAAAAATTTATGGAATTCCTAAAAAACAAAGGTTATATAGATTATAAAACAACTCCTCAAAATACGTTTATAAAGGTGCTGAATTATAAGAAGTGGCGAGGGTATTAGTATAGGAAAAATTCCTACATGGTATAGGAGAAATTCCCATACTGTATAGGAAAAATTCCTACACCCCTTTCTATATATAAACAATATAAACAATATAAACAAGAAAAAACAAGATAAAACAAGAGGGGTGTGTTGCACACTCACGGATAACAATCCTTCGCATACGACATTGCAGATTGCTATATATAGTAGCGCCCCTCCATTTAGTGAAAGGATTAGTTAAATTTGGAAAAAACGGAAATCAAAAAGATTTTGAAATTTTACAAAAATCTAAATCCATCAACACAATTAAATATCAATGATAGAGAAGTTATAGAAGTCTGGTGTGATGTGTTTATGGAGTACTCATATGAACAGGTAAGAAATGCAATTGTAGCATTTTCAAAAAAGAAACCTTTTGCTCCAAGCATAGGAGAAATTATTTCTAACATCGAAGTTCCTGATTACACAATTGAACTAATTGAACCCTACACCGTAATTGTTAGTTTTGAAGATGAAGAATATGGAAACTTTCCATTTAGATTCTTCAATTCTCAGGAAGCTAAGAAAAATATCGAAAAATTTAAAGAATGCAGTTACGATAAGGAGTCAATCAGGATATTGCATGAGCAACATGTCAGAGAACGTAATAGCGGAGTTCTTACATACAGGGGAGAAGCAAAGGCAAGATTAGAGCAAAAACTTCAAAATCAAAATAGAGGTAAAAAATATGATAAACAGAGTAGTTTTAGTTGGTAGGATGACACGTGATCCTTACAAGATTCCTAAAATTGTTGAAGTGACACAAAGATGGATTTCTGAAGAAGATAATAAGATTTTGGACAAGATAGGATTTCCTGATATCTATATGTTGGATGCAAAACGTGTTGATGAATTCATTACGCTTGCTGGTGATTGGAATCCATATTATTTGGCAGCGTGTGATCAAACTGAGCTAAATGGTGGTCAAACCACTATCACAATGACAGTTTACTTCAATATCAAAGAGGATCCTAAGAAAAGCGCTTGTGATCAACAAAAAATAGAACTTGTACAACAACCTACGAACTATGACGAATTCGAAGATATGGATGTAGAAGAACCTGAAGATGATTATCAAGAAGAGAAACAATTGGATGCACTTCTTGAAGACACTGTTGTTCCAGAGGAGCTAGAAGATGACTTTGACCCAATGCTCGCTTGATGTAGGAATACAAGATGATTACAAGAAGTTTTGGTTTACCGTACCTGGAAAGATAGTTGGCAAGGGAAGACCAAGATTTACTACATTTAAAGTGTTCGATAAAGTGAAAAACAAATACGTAACAAGAGTAAAGGTATATACACCACAAACCACAGTAGATTACGAACAAAAAATAGCAATGTGCTATCGAAAAACTACAAGTTATCAAAGTGATAAAGCGTTGAGGGTGAAGATATTTGCATACAGAGAAATTCCTAAGTCGACCACTAAAAAATTAAGAGGTTGGCTATTGGATAAGACATTTCTTTGTACTGTCAAGCCTGATATCGACAACATCATAAAAGTAGTTTTGGATGCACTCAATGACGTAGCATATTACGACGATATCCAGGTATGTGAACTTGTTATCATTCGTGAATTCGCTGAAAATGAATGTTTAAAAATATGTCTAGAAGAAATTGGCGAAAGAAAGCCAAAATAACAGGAGGAAAATTAAAATGGGATTATGGGATTTAATAACTGAAGATGAAAAATCAGTTGAAGAGGTCAAGGAAGCGGAGGTTGTAGAAGAACAACCAACTGAACCACAAGAACAAGCGGTAGAACAAGCAACTGCTGCACAAACGCAGCAAGAAGCAGGTGTTGATGCTAAAGATGCATCAGAAGAAAAACAAGCAACACCTAAGAAAAAGAAACCTGCAGGTAAGAAAGGTGAACACCTTTACCCTTTCTCAATCTATTCTGAAGGAAGAATTATTGATATTTCTTCTTATGGATTTGTTCCAGGAAAAACTTACAAAGAAGATGAAATTACAAAGATCATGTTGCAACATCAACATTATGAATTCGCAGGAAAAATGGAATATAGTTTCATCAAAGAAGATAACGTTCTTGTTGTAAGTATTGCTCAACACAGAAAAGGATAGTGATTCAAAATGACCAAAATAACCAAGTATAGATTCTATGTGATTGGGGTAGGTGGAACAGGTTCTCTTCTTGCAAGAGACCTTCCAAAACTCCTTTTAAACACCAATCATAAGATGAAATTAGTCGATGGGGATGTTGTTGAGAGAAAAAACATCAAACGTCAAGGCTATCAGGAACAGGATATTGGAACGAATAAAGCAATATCGTTATCGAGAAAAATCAATTCGCTTTATTCAATGGAATGTGAGTTTGATGATGATTACTGCACTTTTGATGATCTTTACAAAATGGCAACCAAAGATGAAAGATATATTCCAGTAATAATTGGTTGCGTTGATAATGATGCAACTAGAAAGATACTAGAACAAGTATTTAATAAGCTTGAAAACGTTATTTACATTGATTCAGCAAATAGCGAATACGAAGGAAACATCTATGTAGCATCTAAAAAAGACGGTATTCAAAAAGGAAAATTGAGAAGTCAATGCTATAAGCTTGATATGGACAGACACCCGCTAGAAAAATCATGTCAGGAACAAGCTGCAGACGGGAATGTTCAATTTCTTGTAACCAATGCAAAAATGGCGGTTTCTATTCTGGAACATTGCAATGCGTTGCTTATTAGAGAGTTGAAAGAGGGTGTTCAAATTGTCAATCGATTTGAGACAGTTTTTTACAACTGATTATGTGCCAAGAATAATACATGACAACACAATAGAAAGTTTCATAGCTAATCTTATCAGTTATCTTCCACAGACAACCATTGATGATGCAACTGAATATTTTGAAAATGAACTTGAGTTTCAGGACATTTCTTTCATTGAAGATAAGAATTATCTCGCTGATCATGTTTTTGAGGACATCATCATTGATAGAGGTATGATATTTGCTCTGCTTTCACCTTTTTTTGATGAACAAGACTTAGCCATTACATCTGATGATGCTCAAATGGAAAGCTGGTATGACAAGCATAATGAGCAATTTGTTGATTTGGGTACGGATTATATTCCACAGATCAAAAAAGAATTTGAAAAGGAACTGTATTTTGCTGCTATTGATTGTTGTACGGATGAGAAAGGTAATGTTGATGAATATCTTTTGGGAACTGTAAGATTAAACATTTGTCATGTACGTTTTAAAGATAAATCCAAAGCAAGAAAATTCAGGAAGCTTTATAAAAAACATTATGAAATAAGGGCACTCTTTAATGAATTTGGCTTTTTATTTAGAAACGGACAACTTGCAAAAGGCAATGTTACTGATATCGAATGTGAAGATATCCAGGAGTTTGAAACTGCTTTTTCGTTGATGAATGAAGCTATAAATATCATATCGGAACATTCAAAAAAGCAAAGAGGAGATTCTGATGAATTAGAAACTTTGTTGTGTGATGCAAACGGAAAAACATTAAAAAGATTGAGAGTATCAGCTCTCATAAATACATTTATTGACACTTTGAGCACGAACGAGGAGGTAATCATGTAATGAAAGAGGTAATTATAAAATTTTCAAATGTCAAGTCTGATGCTGAGTTATGTATCAAAAAAGGTGACATAATCACCTTCAAAAAGTTAGCGATAGAAGATGCTTTAAATGCTATAGAAGAATGTGCAACTAATTCATTAATGATAAAGAAAATTAAACTGTTGCCTGAAAATGTTATTGCGAAAGGTGGAGGTTACACAGTCATTAGACAACCAGAACATGTACAGTATGTTACTTTCAACCAAACAAGCTATAAAATCAATTTTCCTAATTCAATCTATATCGTTTTGCACTCTTCTAAGCAAATCAAAAGCATTAAAAACTATTGTTATAAAGAGTACAAAGGTGAAGAAACGGAACTTTATGACTATGCTATGCCAAATGTCCTTGTTGAAAACAGAATGTGTATTGGAACTGCTGATAGAACAATAAAAGATGGTGATGTAGAGGGGGCTTTGAATAAGATCATTGCAACTCCTTACTCACACAATACATTCAATGGAATCAATGGTTTCTCTAGCACAATTAAATATTTTGAGTATCTAGAAGATAATCCATTCCCATACAAATTATTGAAGAAACTGAACAGGAAATTGAAAGATGTCACAATTTGATGAACTAAGAACTCTACTTCTTGAATGGGGCGAGAGCAAATACTTGCCTCTTCTTGAAGAAGCAAAGCAATTAAAACAAGTAAATTATCGACTTCGTGAGCAAAATTCAAGATTAAGGCACAAGAATAACAGACTTGAAGATATTCTCGAAGGAAGAAACGTTATTGCTCCTGACGAGGGAAAAACAATCTACGCTGTATTTGATAGAAAGAAAAAAGAAAAATTAATTGTGGTAGGAACGATTCAAGAATGTGCTGAATTTGTAGGAAAATCAGTAAGTGTAATGCAGAATTATGCGTCTCCAAATGGCCGTAAAAGCGAAGAAATTAAAATTGTTAAAGTAGGAAGGACTTGAAATTATGACAACTGCTAGAAAATATGATCCAGTAAATAACACTTATGAAAATTACATATTGCCTGAAGGAGCTAGTCTTTATGAAGATGATATGAACAAAGACATTGCTTGTGCTGAATGCGGTAAGAAAATCAAATATGGGATGTCTTATACATCAAGAATCATCTTTAATAGCGGTGGATTTGGCTATGTAGTATGTGAAGAATGTTATTACAAGAATGACATGAAGGATATCGTTAAGAAAGGTTAAGGAATTATGAAAACACATGAATTAAAAATCAAACCTCAATATTTTTGGGATGTAATTTGTGATATTAAGACATTTGAAGCTCGTAAAAACGATCGCAATTTTGAGGTTGGAGATATCATAACTTTAAGAGAATTTGAGAATGGTAAGTTTACAGGAAAATCTATAAATGTAGAAATTGTTTATATTTTAAATGATGAAGAATATTGCAAAGAGGGTTATGTTGTTTTAGGTTTTAAACTTCGCTTGGATTTAGGAGGTGCTTTGTAATGACAGCACAAGAAATGTTTGAATCAATGGGATTTAAAAAAGATAAATTTGATTATTTTGGATTAGATCGATTTATTTATAAAAAACCAATCGTATATGAAGAAGAATACTTATATACATTTGTAGTTTTGTTTGATAAAGAGCAAAAAATAACAACAGTATACCATGATGAGTATTCTGAAAATTATGATCTTTGCTATGATGAACCGCCTGCAGTTGATATGGAACTTTTAAAAGCAATCAACCAACAATGTAAGGAATTGGGGTGGATGTAGAAATAATGGAAACAATTCTAATTATTATATTACTCTACTTTTTCTTAATAGCACTTGTTTTAATCAATATTGGAGGCGATGGAAAATGAATATATATCAAGAAGATTTAGGCAGAATAGCAAGGTTGAAGTTAGAAAATGGTAAAGTGGCAGAAGATTTTCTGCCCCAAACATTTAAAGAATTACAAGAATTGGTTGAGAAAGAAACTATGGAAAAACCTAGAGACATTGTTTATTCAAAAAAAAGAGAACAAATTCATAGGAGTTTGTCGAAAATGTCATACATTAGTTAATCAAAGCATGAGGTATCGTTATTCATGTGGACGACGTTTAGATTGGATTGAAGAAAATGGATAGACCAAAAATAGAAGATTATTTTACAAATGAAAAGTTTAAGTTTGCTAATAAATTTGGATACAATATAACATTTGATAGTGGATTATATGAACAAGCGCTAAATAGTTACATAGATCAATTAGAAAAAGCACTAGATAAAGCGTGCAAAGAATTATCATCACATACAGTTGAATGTGACTTAGTTCAATGTCCATTTAATTGTGAATATGATAGTTGTGATTTTGATTGCGGAAATACTCAAAAATGGAAAGAATGGTGTATGAGAGATGAAGAATAAATATCAAGAAGCATTAAACAGTATCAAAGAAAAAACAACGGAAATTGACGAATATGAAACAATTCCTAAAAGTACGTTTTGTCATTGTGTTGAAGAAGTAGAAGTACTACAAGAATTAGTTGATTTTAATAAAACATTTGCACATGTGTTAGGTAGCATTGATTTTAAAGCTCTTAGAAACATTTTAGAAACAAAATTGCCTAAGAAGCCAATCAAGAAAGAAACCGTTACTCTTTCAATGTTAAATATAGATGTAACTTTTGGAAAGTGTCCAACTTGTGGTTCGGCTTTAGCAGGAAAGCAAAACTATTGTACAAAATGTGGACAAGCTATCGATTGGGAGGGTTGAAAATTGAAAAAGCCTAGTAGAGAAGAATATACAGAGCGAGGCGCTGCACTCGGTGTCGACGAAACATATAAGTACGTAGAAGCTCTAGAAGGATATTGTGAGCAATTAGAAAAAGCTTACGAAGATGTAAAAAAAGGTTTAGATAACGCTTGCAACAAACTAGAAGGTTTATATCTTTGCATTGATGTTTTAACGGATAAAGAATCTAAAAAAGATAAAGAATATTGGAAAAAGAAGGTAATGAAAGATGACTAAATTTGAATTGGATCTATTAAAAGAATTCTCTGATGATGGATGTGGTGGAGATTACTTTGATGAAATCAGTACATTAGTTGGCATGAGGATGAGAGGCTACTTTCAAGATGCCGAAGATGATGAAACCATTGATGAATTGATAGAGAGGTATGAAGAATGTATAAGTCACCAATAGAAACAGTAATGAAAGAAGTGTTTCAAAAGATGAATGAGGATTTTGAAAATTCAGTACTTAAAGCTGTACAAAAAGTCGGCATAAATGTTGATAAAGAAGAACTCCTAAAAGCTCTAATTTATGATAGAGGACAATATGATGAAGGCTATGAGGATGCAATGAATGAAATCAAGCATCCTCAACCCCTTAAATTTGAAGATTTAAAAGAAGGAATGTGGATATATGATGCTCCTTATGAAGAAATTGTAAGAATTAAAGAAATAGAATCTAATGAATGGATATTTCTTGAATGTATAAAATCCAATGATTTATCTAATACATTTTTTCAAGAAGGAAGATTTTATCCAATTACTATTCCAAATATAGGAGATAAAAATGGGTAATCAGTATAGAAGAATGCAAACAGTAAAACATGCTTTGCAATACTATATCACTAGACCAGGAGCAAGTGAAAAGGATCTAGTAAGAGAAAAGAATTTATTAAAACGTGTTGAAGAAGATATTGAATGGTATGAAGAAAGACACCACATCAAAAAGAAAGAGGAGAGAAAATAAATGAAAAAAGTATTAATCATATTAGCAAGCGTATTTGCTTTAACTGGATGTTCAAAAGCATCTAGAGTTAATTGGAATATTAGAGAAGATGCAAACAACTTTAAAATCACAAGAAAAGTCGTTGCTCTTAATACTAGAACAAATGATCCATTATTCACTGTTGAGGGAAAGATTTCCCTTGATAGTGATGAAGATGGAGATTTAAACGTAACAATCAAAACTGGAAAAGGAAAGTACAAGCTGTTCTATGCGCATTTGTCAAATGATGTTACATACACTTGTATTCAAACAAAAGCTAAAAAAGAAAATCCTTATGCCTATGACATTCAATTCTTTCCAGCAAAATAAGTTATTGAAAATGGTGTTATTGATATCAAATCAAGTGAGTAGGTGGTAAATAATGCAGAAGATTAAATTAGAAGCTGAAAATGATTTAGAAAAACGTTGCAAAAATTTAAAAGAACAAAATGAAGCATTGATTAGTGGATTGGATCTTGCAAATGAAACAATAAGCAATCTATACGGTTTGCTTCGAGAATACCGTCAACAAAAAGAAAAGTTTTTAAAACAAAATACAAAACTGTTAGCGATTTATACTGTAATCATCATAGCTCATATAATCACTGCAATCATTAATCAACCATATCGAAATTCACTCATGTTTTATTTTCTCTCGGTCGTAAGTATTGTGTATGGTATTGATTTATGTAGTCAAAAATTCAAAAAAAGGTGATTGAAATGAATATATTAATTAAAAAGCTTAATGATTGTCAGTTGACTAATCAAGAAATCAAATACGTTATTGGTCGTTTAACGTGTGCAACTAATTTTGATAAGGAATTGCATCTGAAAGCAATTAAAAAGCTCGAAATACAAAGAAAGTACCTTGAAGAAGGCAATGTAGAAATAAAAGAAGATGGTGATAAATAATGTACATTAACCCATTTTGGTGTGGAGTTGCAGCAACTATCTTTGCTGAATTGGTAGGAATAATTGCTTATGCAATTTATCAAGAGCACAAAAATTAATAATTAATTATTTTGGAGGGCAAGGAATGAAATATACAGATGAAGAAAAGAAGATCATTGATGAAGTTAAAAAATATCTTAGAGAATTACGCCTAATAAATATTGAAAAATTCTCTTTAACATTTGAAATTGAGGACATTCCAAGCCCTCAATCAATTAAATATTCAAATGAAGCTCCTGGAGGTTTTTCAAAACCAAAAGGAGAACAAATCACTTCTAATATGTTGCGCAGGGAGCTTCTAACAAAGCGCCTAGAGCTCTTTAACAAAGAACTTGATAAATTTATGCCATTGGTGTATTTGCTCAATGCAGGACATAGAAACATCATTAGAACGTATGTGTGTTCAAGAGGGTACAATGAAATGATTGATACATTAGAAGAGTCGTTTTGTATCAGCAAATCAACTTACAAAAGAGAGTTTCCAAAAGCGTGTTTAGAATTATCCAAATATCTTGACATGGAACACCGCCCATCACTTGAAAAATTGAATAATATCTTTTATGAAAGTATCAAGAATGAATAGAAATTTCATTCTTTTTATTTTCTATAAATCTCTATATATGTCGCTATAACTCTCTATATGACTATATAACTCGCTAAATGTCGCTTTTTTTCGATAAAAAACTGTCCATTTTTTCTTTGTTTGTGTTATATTATTTATGTAGCACGGAGGTAAGATTAAAATAAAAATAATCATTGTGTCTACAATGCTTTTCGTAAGTATGGGATTAAAATAGCATGCTAAAAGAAAAAAGGAAGAACGGCAATTCTTCCTCTTTTTCTACTTCGAATACTAGCTTTAAGTAAGTGTGGGATTAGTTCAACAACATTTTAGTTGCTACTAAGATTAAAAAGAGCATTACTAGGTATTCCATGAATACTTGCTCCTTTCCTTACACCAAAGCTAATATTCTTGCTTGATGTAAATAGCATGTTGCTAGTACCTCCGTAGTTTTTATTGCACATCTTTGTATGTGCTTTTTTATTTTATCACATTTTATTTTAAAATGTCTATTTGGGAGTGGTGCTAAAAAGCAAATGAAAGCAGTGTTTCAAATCTCTAGAGATAGTATTAAAAACCATAAATAAGAACGCTTTTATCACGAATGATAAATTTTTATTAAAAATGGACCCATTTTGGACCCAAACTGAACCCAAAGTGAGCCCTAATTGGACCCAATTTGGACCTAGATTGAACCCTTATTTCCATGCTATTATGCTATTGTGGTTTTTAAAGAAATGAAACAATCCCATTTAATTTAAAATCACAGTTCAGACATATAGGTTAAACCCCTTGCTAAAAAGTTCCTTATGGAGCTTTTTTCTTTTGCAAAAACAACGATGCAGTTTTAACTGCTATTTCTATAAATAAAAAAATGGAGGTGGTGACATGATTTGGAAAAACACGAGTTAGCATTTGAAGACTATAAAAATGGCATGAAGCAAAAAGAAATTGCTAAAAAATACAATACAACTATTAATACTGTTAAGTCATGGAGCCGTCGCTATGAATGGTCAAAAAAGAAGAAAAAGGGTGCACACCAAAATAAAAGTGTGCACACCAAAAAAGAATGCAAAAAAATAGCTGAAGAAATAGTAGAAACAAGTGAGCTGGATGAAGAACATCAGCTCTTTTGTATTTATTATTTAAAATATCATAACAAGGTCAAAGCATATCAAAAAGTAAAGCCAAACACTCCGTACAACAGTGCTTGTGTGATGGCTTCTCGCTGGTCTAAACAATCAGCCGTAATAGAAGAAATAAATCGTCTAAAAAAAGAACTGTACGAAGATGCTCTTCTTGATCCGCATGACATAGTTCAAAAGTATATCGATATTGCCTTTGCTGATTTGAACGACTATTTGGAGTATGGCCAAGAGGAAGTACCAGTAATTATTAAAAATCCTATTACAGGTGAGGATGAAGTTTTAAAGCAAACTGTTAATATGGTTAAATTCAAAGAATCGGCATTTGCCGATGGAACTATTCTTAGTGAAGTTAAACAAGGACGCAATGGAGCAAGTATCAAATTGGCGGATAGAATGAAAGCTCTTGATTGGCTATCTAAACACATGAATTTAGCAACCGAAGAACAAAGAGCTAAGATTGATTTAATCAAGGCACAAACAAGAAAGATTACAATTGACGATGAACAAGAAGAAATTATAGATGATGGTTTCTTGGAAGCATTAAACGCTAGTGCAAAAGAGGATTGGGAAGATGAAGAAGATTAGAACAGTATTCAAATTCAAACCTTTTAGCAAAAAACAGCGTAAAGTTTTGAATTGGTGGACTGAGAATTCACCAGTTAAAGATAAAGATGGAATTATCGCTGATGGTTCAATCAGATCAGGAAAAACTGTTTCAATGTCTCTTTCATATGTGATTTGGGCCATGTCTACATTTGTTGAGTGCAATTTTGGCATGTGCGGAAAGACGATTGGTTCATTCAGACGTAACGTTTTGAATATTTTAAAATTGATGCTTTGGTCGAGAGGTTACAAATTAAAGGATCATAGAGCTGATAACATGGTTGAAATTAGTAAAAATGGTGTAACCAATTATTTTTACGTGTTTGGCGGTAAGGATGAAAGCTCTCAAGATTTGATTCAAGGTATCACATTGGCTGGTTGCTTTTTTGATGAAGTGGCACTGATGCCTGAATCATTCGTAAACCAAGCGACAGCTCGTTGTTCTGTTGAGGGCTCTAAATGGTGGTTTAACTGTAACCCTGATGGCCCATTTCATTGGTTCAAAACAAACTGGATTGATAAAGCAAAAGAAAAGAATATCATCTACTTACATTTTACAATGGATGACAATCTTTCTTTGAGTGAGAAAATCAAACAAAGATACAAAAGTCAATGGAGCGGTGTTTTCTATGATAGATACATCAAAGGACTTTGGACTGTTGCAGAAGGTATCATTTATGATATGTTTAATAAAGATAAACATGTTGTTGATGATTGTGATTGTTTGATTGATAGTAAAAGTTATAGATATGTCAGTTGTGACTATGGTACACAAAATGCCATGGTCTTTTTGCTTTGGAATAAAGGAACTGATGATATTTGGTATTGTGTTGATGAATATTACTATTCAGGGCGTGACACGAAGATTCAAAAAACTGATAGTGAATATGCGGATGATTTAGTTAAATTTCTTAACGAAAGAGAAATATTCCAAATTGTTGTAGACCCCTCTGCAGCATCATTTATTGCTGAACTAAAGAAAAGAGGATTTAGGGTTAAAAAAGCTAAAAACGATGTCTCAAATGGTATTCGATTAGTCAGTACAATGCTTAATCAATGCAAAATCAAGTTTTTTAGCAAATGTAGAAATACAATTAAGGAATTTTCAGTCTATGCATGGGATCCTAAAGCGAGTGCTCGAGGAGAAGATGCTCCAATTAAGCAACATGACCATGCAATGGATGCTATCAGATATTTTATCTATACAATTTTAAAAGGCTCAGGACTTAACACTAATTTGGAAGGAGGTATTTAATGAAGACATTAGAGGTAATTGCAAAAGATGAAATTTTTACCATTTCCGATGATGAAACAATGGATATCAAACATTTGAATAAATACATTGCTAAGCACCAGCAATTAAATGGTTCAAGATATAAAAAGTTAAAAGATGGATATGAAGGGTTCTATCCAATTATGATGTACCAGGATAAACCACAATACAAACCGGATAACCGTATAATCGTAAACTTTGCTAAATACATAGTAGATACGTTTAACGGTTTTTTTATTGGTATTCCAATCAAGGTATCATCAACAGATGAAGAGGTTGCTACTTACATCAATGAATTGGATAAGAGAAATCATCAAGATGATAACAATGCAGAGATTTCAAAAAACTGCAGTATCTATGGCAAATGTTATGAAATGTATTTTATCAATGAAGACGCAAAGGTGGGTATTAGGTACATTGAACCAACTAAAGGATTTATTATATATGATGATTCAATCGTTCCAGAGCCAAGGTTTTTCGTTACATATTACTATGATTCAAATAGTATTATGCATGGTTATTTGAGTGATGATTCTTACGTTTATGAATTCAGTAATAAAAGTGGTATGCATTTTATTGGTGAAGGTTCACTTCATGGATTTGATGGTGTTCCTGTTACTGAATATGTAGAAAACGCCGAACGCATGAGCGCTTTTGAAAGTACATGGTCAATGATCAATGCCTACAATAAAGCAATAAGCGAAAAGGCAAATGATGTTGATTACTTTGCGGATGCATATCTAAAGATTATCGGTGCAAAAGTTGATAAAGACGGAATTATTCATATTAGAAATAACAGGATCATTAATTTTGATGAAGAATCCAATACAATTGATGTAGGATTTCTTGAAAAGCCTAATGCGGATGGTTCACAAGAAAACCTTATTAACCGTCTAGAAAGATTGATTTTTCAAATGTCTATGACACCTAATATCAACGATGAAAACTTTGGTACAAGTTCAGGAATTGCTCTTAAGTATAAGTTGCTTTCTATGTCAAACTTAGCCAAAGCAAAAGAAAGAAAATTCACTGGTGCTTTAGATAGAAGATATAAGCTGATTTTCAGTAACCCAATCAACACAGTTCATGAAGATAAATGGGTTGATGTTACTTATAAGTTTAGTCAAAACTATCCAGCAAATGTACTTGAAGAAACTCAAATTGCTCAAAACTTAGAAGGAGTTGTTTCTAAAGATACTCAACTATCTTCTCTTTCAATCGTTGAAGATGTTCAAGAAGAAAAAGAAAAAATTAAGCAAGAAGATGAAACTTCTAAAGAATCTATTGTTGATAAAAGGATGTTCAAATAATAGATGAACAGCGCTGAATATTGGCGTTTAAGAGAAGAAAAACAACGCTTGAAGAATATCAAAGACGAAAAAGAGTATGATAAGAAGATTAAAGAAATCTATCAAAGAATGATGGATGAAGTACAATCTGAAATCAATAACTTCTACGCTAAATATGCAAAGGATACTGGTATCACAATGGCTGAAGCTAAAAAAAGAGCTTCTAATTTGGATATGGAAGTTTATTCAAGAAAAGCTAAAAAGTATGTTGAAGAAAAGAATTTTTCAAAACAGGCAAATAAAGAAATGAAACTTTACAATTTGACAATGAAAGTTAATAGACTTGAATTGTTAAAAGCGAATATTGGTTTAGCTTTAGTGAGTGGCCATGATGAATTGGAAAAATACATGGATGAACTTCTTGAAAATAGAACACTTGATGAAATACAAAGACAAGCTGGTATTTTAGGACCAACAATTTTAGATAATGCTGATACAGTACATTCAATTGTCAACGCATCATTTCACAATGCAACATTTAGCGATAGGATTTGGATGCATCAAGATTTGCTAAAGTATGATCTTGAAAGTTTGCTAGCAACAGGACTTATCCAAGGAAAAAATCCTAATGAATTAGCCAGATTATTAAGAAAACGTTTCAATGTTAAAATCAGTGATGCACAACGATTAATGAGGACTGAACTTGCTAGAGTTCAAATTGATGCCCAACAAAGGTCATATGAAGCTAACGGAATTGATGAATATGAATATATAACATGTGGAATTGGTGATGCTTGTGATACCTGCAGGGCATTGAATGGTAAAGTTTTTCCCGTTAAAAAGATGAATGCTGGAGACAATGCTCCGCCAATGCATCCTAACTGTCATTGTTCGACAGGACCTCATATGGACAGAAAAATCTATGATGAGTGGTTGGATGGACTTGCAAATGGAAAACACAGTTTGAGATTGGATGAATATAAAAAGATTTCAGATGTAAAAAATGATTTAAAAAAACAAATTGCATCTTTATCTAAAAGTGAAAAAGAAATTCTTACAAGATATACTGGCAATCTTGCTATGCAAATTAATTTTGCTTTAAATACTGGACGTGAAAGAAAATTCAAAAAGGAAATAGCAATGTTAGATCATGCACTAAGTAAAGGAAAGATTCCAGATGATTTAATTTTATATCGAAAAATAGATAGTAAAGTTCTACTAAATAAAAGAAATGTTTCTGATAATGACATGTTTAGTTTAAAAGGTACTACGAAAACAGAGAAAGGATATTTGTCTACATCATTTAAAAACTTTGATTATAAATTAAGAGATGTAAATCTTGTTATGAAAATTCCAAAAGGTTATAAAGGCGCATTGTATATTGAACCATTAGCAAAAGAAAGTTATAAAAATCAAGATGAGGTTTTGTTTAAAAGAGGTGTGTGCTACAATATATGTGAAGTAAAAAAAGAAAAAGATAAATACACTTTAATAGTGGAGGTAAAGATAAATGATTGATTACGATAAATACCAATTTCATATTAAAGTTATAGGAAGCAAAGAAGAATTTATAAAGCATATTGAAGATTTTAAAAAAGCTGCTCCTTATTATACAGAGGAAGACATAGTAGCAATTCTTGATGAAGAACAAGACAAAAAAATAAGGCCTTCTTTTTGGAATAGACCTTGGATGTAAGCCGACAAATAGTCGGTTTTTCTTTTGATCAAATTTAAAGAAAGGAGAATGCCAATGTTAAATGCATTATTAATTATTTTTGTTATAGCAAAAATATTAGGCTTTATAACTTGGTCATGGTGGATTGTATTAAGTCCGTTATTAATTCAAGTGTTAATTGTTTTATTAAGTTTAATATCTTGCATTATAGCTAAATTTAAAATTGATAAATTATAAAAAACTTTAAAGAAAGGAGATTATTTATGGCGGAAGGATTAAGACCACATCATCACCAAGAGTTTGAGTATCGTACGGAACAATACTTTGATAAAAAGAGAAGCTGTTTGGTTAAGAAAATTCAATATATGTGCATGATTTGCGGCCGCATTCGTTATGAAAAATATGACTGTTATGTACCACCACCCAAACCAAAAACAAAATCATTGGAAAGAAATAAGAAAAAATATGGCAATCGAGGGTGATTGCTTTTTATTTTTTAAGAGGGATTTATATGATTAATATTACAGTTGGAATTTCTAAAGAACATATAGCAATTAAATGCATTGGCCATGCCAATTACAACACATGTGGTGATGATATTGTCTGTTCTGCAATTTCTACGCTATTACAGACACTTTGCTATAGTTTGGAAGAATTAACCAAAGATAAAATAAAAACCTCTCTAGAAAAAGGAGAGGGGTATATAGGCATATATCATCCAACATGCAAGGCAATTACATTAGTCAATAGCTTTGTGATTGGATGCAGAGAGGTAAGCAATATTTACCCTGATTATGTACAATTAGAAATCAAAAATTAGCGCATGTGGCGCTTTTTATTTTGTCCAAGCATTTATGACTTTAAAAGATATGGGTGAGTCAGGCGTGGAAACTTTAAGCTACGGAGAAGAGCAGGCGTGTAACTCTCTAAAAGATACGGATAGGAGATAAAAAAATGAAAAAAGAATTAGAAGAATTATTAAAATTATCCCATAAAAGAAACTTCAATTTACAGTTATTCGCTGATGATGGCGGAGAAGGTGGTTCAGGTGGAACTGACGATCCTGAAGATAAATCAGGTAATGATGAAAAAGAAGATAAAAAATACACTGATGAAGATGTAAACAACATCATCAATCGAAAATTTGCTGAATGGGAAAAAAGACAAAAAGAAAAAAGCGCAAAAGCTGCAGAAGCTGAACGATTAAAAAACATGACCGAAGAAGAAAAAAGAAAACATGAAATGGAAGAACTCCAAAAGAAAATCGCCGGTTATGAGAAAGAAAAAGCTATTGGAGCAATGACAAAGGTTGCCAGAGGAATCTTAAACGATTCGAAAATCGTTGTTAATGATGAATTATTAGTAAATCTAGTAACTGAAGATGCTGAAACAACAAAAGCAAATGTAGAAAACTTTGTTAAAAACTTCAATGACGCTGTTCAAAAAGCAGTAGCTGAAGCATTAAGAGGGAAAACACCTCGATTAAAGGATGGTTCAAAAGAGTTGACAAAAGAAGATATTCTAAAAATTAAAAATAGAACTGAACGTCAAAAAGCAATGGCTGAACATCCTGAATTATTTAGATAAAAAAGGAGAAAACTATATGAGAAAACAATTCAATTTGCAATTATTTGCTGCACCAACAAATACAACAGTTACAACTGATTTAGAACCAGGTATTTCTATCGATTATACTTCTAGAATCAGCTCAAATATCAATGAGTTACAAGACTTATTAGGAGTTACAGAATTAACTCCAATGTCTTCAGGAACTACAATCAAAATCTATAAAATGGAGGTTGGTACAGTTGCCCCTCAAGTTGGCGAAGGAGAAACAATTGGCTTAACTAAAGTAACTAGAAAGAAAGTTAAAGATATCGATTTAGTATTAGAAAAATATCGTAAATCAACTACTGCAGAAGCAATTCAACGTTCAGGACGTAATATTGCTATCAATCAAACTGATGAAAAAATGGTCGGTGTCATTCAAGGACAAATCAAAAAGACTTTCTATTCTACTTTAAAAGAAGGTACAGGAACTGCTACTGGTAAAACTTTACAATCCACTTTATCTGCGGTATGGGGAGAATTATCTAAACGTTATAAGGATGAAACTATGACACCTATTTATTTCGTGTCTACAGATGATGTTGCTGAATATTTAGGCTCAAAAGAAATCACTTTACAAACTGCTTATGGATTCACATACTTAAAGGATTTCTTAGGTTTAGGTGATGTCATCGTTTCACCTGAATTAGAAAAAGGTACAGTATATGGTACTGCCAAAGAAAACATTGCGGGTGCTTATATTCCAACAAACAATGGGGATGTTGCTGATACATTTGGCTTAACAAGTGATACAACAGGTCTAGTAGGTATGGTTCACACTTCTAAAACAGACAATGCAACAATTGAAACATTATTAATGTGTGGTGTTAAATTCTTTGTTGAATACGTTGATGGCGTATTCAAAGGAACAATCACTCCAGGAGAAGCTGCTTAATGTATGTTGCAATTAAAAGATTCGTTGATTTAACAGATGATGATCATATTTACAATGCTGGTGATATGTACCCTAGAGATGGTTTTGAACCATCTAGGGAACGTATCGTTGAGTTAGCAACATCAAAAAACAAACTAGAAACACCACTTATTACTTATATCGAAGACGAAAAACAAAGTGTTGCAGGAAATGACAAAGTAGAAGATGAAAAAGACATACCTAAGAAAACAACTAAAAAAGCTAAAAGTGAATAGTTATGGCAATCATTAATGATGTAACTGCGTTGTTAGGTTTTTTTGATGAAAAATCTAACAAAACATTAGATGTGATTATTCGTCTTACTACTAATCGTTTAAAAACACTATTGGATGTTGAAGAAGTACCAACTGAATTAGAATATATCGTTACTGAAGTTTCAATTGTTAGATACAACAAGATTGGTTCTGAAGGAGTCACAAATCATTCAGTTGAAGGAGAAACCATGTCATTCAGTGATAATGATTTTAAAGGGTATTTGAACGACATAGAAGCATGGAAAAATAAGAAAAATGAAGTAAAAGGGGTTGTCAAATTCTTATGAGATATGACACTCCTGTTTATTTTCAAAAAGTTACACAAGGTGAGTATGATCCTACTACCGGAGATTATGGAGAGGATACAGTAGATGAAACCTGTGTAATGGCATCTGTCATGGATACAAGGACTGAAACAATGCAAGTTGTTTATGGTTCTATCAAGCAAGGAAGTAAAACGATTCATATTCAAAACCATTATGATAAGTCCTACGATTCTATTAGAATTGATAATAAGATTTATCGAGTGGATTATTCTAGAACCCTTAGAAATAAACATTCATTTATCGTTCATGAGGTACAAAATGGGTAGAAGTATTAAGATCACAGGCATCAAGGAATTGGAGGCTAAACTCAAAAAAAATGCTACTCTCGATGATGCCAGAACAGTTGTAAAAAAGAATGGTGCTGAATTGCAAACTTTAATGACAAGAAATGCTAATTTCGTTAAGGGGTATGCAACAGGCACAACAAAGAGAAGTATTCGATATACATTTACTGATTTGAATTTAACAGCAACGGTTGAACCAACAACATACTATTCACCTTACCTTGAATATGGAACACGTTTCATGTCGGCCCAGCCCTTTGTAAGGCCATCTTTCAACATTCAAAAAGAAATCTTCAAAAGAGATTTGAAGAAATTAATGAAATGAGGTGTGTTATGGATCCTCAACAAGAATTGTTCAGTTATTTGTTAGTAACATTAAAAAAAGAATATCCGGATATGGTTTTTGATGGATTTATGCCACCAGAAGGAACACCATATCCTTTTATTTATCTTGCTGATAGTCAACAAATTGATGATTATGGCAATAAAACAGCAATCTTTAACAATGTGTATCAAACTATTCATATATGGAATGATTCACCTAAAAAAAGAGGTACTGTTTCAAACATAGCATTGAAAATTAAAAATATAACAAGAAGATTAGAATACACAACTAATTATAAGTGGGAAATTAGAAATATCGAACAAAGGATTTTGGAAGATACGACAACCAAAACACCACTTATGCACGTTGTACTAGAGCTGGAGTTCAAATCTTCTAGTAAAGGAGGAAAAAGAAGTGATCAATAAATTTGATTTGCAATTATTTGCTGATGAAAGTCCTGAAACAATTTCAGGTAAAAAACTTGTCTACTTATTTAGAGTGGCAGAAGATTCTAAAATAGAAAACGCAGGTGCTTTAGCTTTTGTAACTGAAAATGAAAGAACAACATCTAAAGATGCTGATTCTACACAAACGAAAGATGGAAATGTTCGTACACCTGGTGCTGCTGAAATTGAAATCACAAGCACATCATTATTGCCTAAAGGGGATAAGATGATTGATAAATTAGAATCAGCAATGCTAAATGACAAACTTGTAGAATGCTGGGAAGTAAATTTAGTTGAGCCAGGTTCTAGCACAAACAGTGGTAAATATAAATCAAAATATTATCAAGGATATATTACTGAATTAGGAATTTCTTCTAATGCTGAAGACAATGTTGAAGTAAGTATCACTTATGGAGCTAACGGTCAAGGTGCAGATGGATATGCAACATTGACTGATGAGCAAAAAGAAATTGCATCTTACGTCTATAAAGATGTAACCAAAGAAAGTGAATAAAGCGGATAAAAATATCCGCTTTTTATTTTGAAAAAAGGAGAATAATCATGGAATTAACTATTAACGAAAAAGTATACAACTTTAAATTTGGAATTGGATTTGTAAGACATTTAGATGGGAAATCTTCAATCAAACAAGATGGGATTCAGTTTGGAATTGGATTAGAAACATTGATTCCTAATTTATTGACAGGGAATACCGTTACTTTATCTGATTGCTTGTTTGTAGCAAATATGACTGAAAATCCAAGAATTACTCAAGATCAACTTGATAACTATATCGATGATGAAGAAACAAATATCGATTCTCTTTTTGACGATGTGCTAGAAGAACTAAAAAAGTCGAATGCTACAAAGAAGAAAGCGGAGAAACTGTTAGAAAATTATCAAAAAGAACAAGAAAGATTGGAAGCGATGGAAGCAACTCAAATTCAAGCGACAGAATAACATATGAAAAAATAGTAGAGAACTGTTTTAGATATTTAGATATCAACGATATTGATAAAATCAATCGCTTAACGATTAATGAATATAAGTATTTGATGTCAGGTGCTAAATATAAGCTTGTTGATCAACAGGAACAAATTTTCTTGTTGGCGTGGGCCATTCGACAAGCTAAGTCTAGGAAAAAAAGCGGTAGATATTTTTATCGCACATTTAATCAATTCTTTAATCGTAAAAAAATCGAAAATCAGTTGGATAACAAAAAAGATACTTCCTCTCTTATTTCAAGAATTCAAGAAGCAATAAAAGTACAAGAAGGGAAGTGATAATTATTGGAAACATATAGTGTAAAGGCCGTACTTAGTGCTGTTGATTCAAACTTTACAAGCACTATGAAAACAGCTAATAGCAGTCTTGCAGGAATTAAAACTGCAAGTGAAAGTGCCACAAGTTCCATTATGAAAATTGCTAGTGGTATAGGTGTTTTTAAAGCATTATCTGCAGGTGCTAACTTAGTTAAAAGTTCTATTTCAAGTGCCATGGGTAGACAAGATACTATGGAAGCGTTCAACCGTACTATCACACAGATTACTGGCAGTGCTGAAAATGCCACTAAGGCATTAGAAGATTTAAAGAAAATCACTAAAGGTACTGCGTATGGATTGGATATTGCAGCAAAAGCAACTCAAAACTTTGTTACTCGTGGTATGGATTTATCAAAAGCGACTAAGTCTGTTGGCATTTGGGCAGATGCGGTCAGTTTCTATGGTAAAGGAACTAATGAACAATTAGAGACAGTTACTGATGCCTTAGCAAAAATGCGAACCAAAGGTACAGTTGAAATGGAACAATTGAACCGATTATTTGATGTTGGTATCAACGCAGTTGGAATCTATGCTAAAGCAGTTGGAAGAAACGCAGCCGATGTACAAGAAGATTTATCGGCAAAAACAATCACTACTGAACAGTTCTTAGATGTTGTAGAAAAAGCTATGGCAGAGGGAACTAATGGAGTTGATAAGATTGCTGGTGCAGCGTTACAAGCCGGTTCATCTTGGACAGGTACGATTGATAACATGAAAGCTGCAACGACTCGTGGTGTTCTAAGCATCATGCAAGCAATTGATAATATGCTTTCTAAAAATAAACTGCCTCAAATGAGAGAAATGATTTCTCAGTTCGGTAAAACCGCTGAAGCAACTATGAATGTCATAGCTGGCGGAATTGAAAATTTAAAAGATGTTGGAGCACTCATTCCACAAATTGGAGCACTAGGAAGCGCTCTTTTTGTTGTTGGTGGAAGCGTCGATTATATAAAATCCCTAGGTGGAGGTTTTGATTTATTATCAAGCAAAGTTACCGGGCTTAAAAGCTCTATCGGTAGTGTAAGAAAAAGCCTGAATATTCTTAAAAATACATTCGTCGACAGCATGAATAAATTAATGCCGGCCCCTATTAAAAAGAGAGTACTAGGGAATTTATTAGGCATAAAAATGAATGGAATATTAGTCTCTCAAGAGCTAGGGGATGCGTTTGATAAAGTATCAAAAAAAATCCCTGATAAATTCATGAAGATGGGTTCAGGAATCAGCAAAGGATTAAAAAAATCAACGGATGTCGGTATAAAAGCTATGTCAACAATGACGACAGGATTAACTAAAGTATTTGCAATTGCTATGAAATCAGTAGGACCTGCAGCTATTTTAGGATTAGTTGTTGTTGGTTTAGGAATTGTAAACAATCAGTTTGGAAGTCAAATTGATCAAATGATTGCTACGGTTGTTACACAGGCACCTAAAGTGATTAGTAATTTTGTAAAAGGAATTACTAGTCAAATGCCTATGTTAGCAAGTTCAGGAGCTCAGTTACTTGTTCACTTATCAGTCGGAATAGCCAAAACATTACCACTTGTTGTAAATACAGGCATGCAAATATTAAATTCAATCGTTAAAGGTATATCAAATAACACTGAATCAATTGTAAAAAGTGCATTATTGATTATTGGTACTTTAAGTGGTGCAATATTAAATGCTATACCTCAATTGCTTGGAATTGGATTACAATTCATCGTTTCAATTACACAAGGTATTTTAGATAACATGCCTTTAATATTGGTAGGAATTCAAACTATGATTACCAATATTACAACAGCAATTCAAACCCAACTGCCTACAATGATACAAATGGGCGTTCAAATACTTCAAAATATTGCAACTGGTATCGTTCAAATGCTACCACAAATAGTCGTAGGAGCAATTCAAATTATCACAACGTTAATCGATACAATCAGTGGAAATCTTCCAACGATCCTTAATGGTGCGGTAGAAATCATCAATACATTAGTTGGTGGTTTAATCAATAATTTACCACAAATAATCAATGCTACAGTTGAGTTGATAGGGGCGATTTTAAATGCAATCATTACAAATCTCCCTCAAATTATGACCGCAGGTGTTCAAATTATCTTGAAGTTGGTTTCAGGATTGATTTCAGCAATACCTCATGTTATTTCGGGTGTGGCTAAGGTTGCTAAGAAAATTATTTCAACTTTCAAGGATACAAACTGGTTAGAAGTCGGTATCAATATTATCAAAGGAATAGCCAAAGGTATTTCAAGTGCTGCTGGTCAGTTATGGAATGCAGCTAAAGGTGTTTTAGGCGGTTTCAAAGATAAAGTGTTAGGATTCTTTGGTATCCATTCGCCTTCTCGTTGGGGTAAATGGGTAGGTAGAATGCTTGATACCGGTGTTGCTAAAGGTATCGGTGGTTATACTCGTTTGATTGGAAATCAAGCTCAAAAAATATTCAATACTGTACAATCGTATGTTGGTGATATCAGTAATCTAGGAATGCAATATTCGTTTGCTGGAGATATGGGCGTTGCAAGCGTAGAACATTACGTTGATTACAATGACGACTATATTAATTCTAATGGCGGAGATAACAGCAAGAATGAATACTATTTCACAATTACAAATGAAATGGATGGAAAAACGTTAAGTAAAGAAACTTACAAGTACGATCAGGAAAATGCTAAAAAAGATGAAAAATTTCTAAAAAAATTGAGAGGTGATAAATAATGTCTTATAAATTCATAGATGTAGATGATGATATTGAATCGTTTCTACCTGCTGAAGCAATGTCATATAACGGAGTTTATCTTGAAAATGAAATAGAAGGGTATAGAACATTAAATGTGAGCGGACGTGAATTAATGTCCGCTTCTATTAAAAGTTCCTCTGTTGATGGAATTAGTGGTTCTAAATATCAATATAAGACATATCCATCTCGTACAATCACAGTAAAGTTTCAATTGATATGTGATACTGATAGAAAATTTAGAGAAGCGTTTAATAGAATGAATCAAATTTTAAATGCGGAACAAGTTAAAATTATTTTTAATGACGAACCTGATAAATACTTTATTGGAACAAAAGAAGGAAATACAGATATAGAACCCGGGAAAAATAGCGTTATCGGTGAGTTTGAAATCTATTGCGCTGACCCTTGCAAATATTCAACTGTTTTCAAAGAGTTTGAAGGTGTTATTGAAGATGATGAATGCTATGATTAAGAGAGAAAAAGCAAACACTTAGGAGGAAAAAGTGTTACAGATAAGTTGATTGCTTATCATGTAGAACGTGCTAAGGGTGGCAATGGTTTAAATGCTGTTGAGGTTGCTGCTGTTGATAAAACAAGTGTACTTTTGGATTTTTATTTATAGCTAAAAATAAGTATACTAATGGCTTAAAAAAATCAAATGATGTAGTACATGATGTTAGTGATAAAACATGTATTCAACTTTGGCAAGGAGGTTTAGCTGTTGTTTTAGATTAAAAAGCAAAAATTCTAGTTCTAAATGATATACCATTAAATGCAGAATATACTGTGCAAGAAATTACTTTTGAAAGATTATTAGATATCATTAATAAGTTTGGTGAGGTAGCTAAATGTTCAGTTGAAGCTGGATATGGTTGTTTAGAATTTCATTGCGCTCATAATTATTTACCACACTCAATGCTTTCTAGTGAAATCAATCATCGAGGTGATTGACTTTTGTAAAGATGCCAAAGAATATGGTGTCGATGTTCTAAATATATCACGTGGAAATATTATAACAGCTGAAACTCTTTATGAAGTGGCTCCTGTAGATATTGAAAATGGATTCAATGTTGAGGATGCGCACGTATTCGTAAAGAAACAGAAATGCTTACAATGCCTTGTGGACGTATCAATACTCCTGAATTTGCTGAAAAGATATTAGAAGATGATAAAGCAGATTTAATTGTAATGGTGCGTGCGCAACTTGCCGATGCAAATTTTTGTAATAAAGCTAAAAATGGTCAAGTGAATCAAATTCGTTATTGTAGTAATTCTTTGTATGATCCAAGTATCAAACATATTACGTGAATAAGAAATCCAGGATTATTAGAAGAAGCAACAGATAGTCTCTCTATGACTTCACATCCTAAAAAAGTTGTTATTGCAAGTGAAAAAGAATATTTATAAGATGGTGTTATTATGGTAGTTGTTTTAAATCAAATGACACAAGTGATTATGAAAAACTTGACATATCAACTCATATTATTGGTGATTGTAAAAAAGTAAATGTTGCTTTGATGCGTTTAGAGATGCATATTATGCAGTATTAGATATTAATAAATAATAAAACAGGATGAACAACAATTGTGTTGTAATATTCCTGTTTTTAAATTATTTTTAGAATTAGTATAGAACAATTATTAAATATGATAAAATTAGATAAAAGAAAATTGATTATAATAGCTTAAAACCAAAGGAGATATGTCTATGTATTTTAAAGAACCGTTTGACAAAGAAAAAATTGAAAAACAACATGAAGAATTATTAAATATTTTTAAAGAAGATCTTTCAAATCTATCTGATAAAACAATTAAGAAACATATACAAAATGTTGATTTCTTTATCAATGAATATTTATTAAATCGTAATAATGCAAATTATGAAGAAGTTAATAATGAAGTTGATTTGTTCTTTAGAGATTTCTTTATTAGAAAATGTATGTGGTCTTCACCAAATTCTATAAAAGAAACAGCAGCTAGTTTTAAAAAGTTTTATAAATCAATGATGAATCATGATAAATTTAAAAAAGATGACTATGAATGTTTACGCGATACCATTAAAGATGAAATGAAATCTTGGCAAGAATCATGTGATTACTATGATAGTGGAAAACCAAATTGGGATCCGTTTAAATTTTAAAGGTAGGGTAATAAAAATTGTATAATGATAAGATTGAAATAGAAAGCCCTTATGGACATATTGCCATTAGCTATGGTCGACATGATAAGCATCGAGTAAGAGTTCTTGATATAGATGGTGGTATGGAATCAGCAACTTATATAGAAGAAGAATTACAAAATGAATTACTTTTTGAATATATGTATTTATTTGATTTAATGTTTGATGAAAATTATTTAGAAGATAGACAAATTAATGATGTTTTATTAATTGGTGGTGGTGCTTTTCATTATCCCAAATATTTTTTAGCACATCATCAAGGAAATATTGATGTTGTTGAAATTAACAAAGTTCTTTATGATATTTCTAATAAATACTTCTATTTAGAAGAAACTATTAATAAATTTGATAAGAATAAAAATAGATTTCATTGTTATTTTGAAAATGGAAGAGATTATATAAATAGGAACAAAAAGAAATATGATGCTATTTTAAGTGATGTCTTTATTGGTGAAAATTTAGTATTAGAACTTCATTCATTGGAAGCAATCAAAAGAATAAAAGAATCTTTAAACCCACAAGGAATTTATATAACAAATATCATTGGTTCATTAAGTGGTAAATATAGTCAAAATATAAAGAATGTTGTAAAAACACTTAAACAATGTTTTAAATATATTTATGTCTTTAAAGCACAAGAAAAGAATGAGCATCAAAAAAGACAAAACTTAATCGTTGTTGCAGTAGATCAAGAAGTTCATTTTAATATTGTAAGTTATCATAATATTAATCAAAAGAGATATCATCAAGGAATGATCGATCATGTTGATGATATTGATTATACAAATGGACGTATTTTAAGAGATAAAAATTTATTATAATTATTGTTTTATCTTAAAAAATATGATAAGTTTAATCCATGGGAATGAGGTTCTCCCTCGATTTATATCGAAACCGCTATTTGGCTAATGACTTCTGTGTAATACACAGGGTGATTAGCTTTTTTTGTAGGAGGAAACATGGAAAATAAAAAAGAATTATTAAAGTATATGATATTTGCAGGTGTTATGGGAATCGTTGTAGGAGGTATTGATACTGTTTTTGGTAAAGGACTTATTTTAATAGGTGAGATACGAAATAAATATTTTTGGTATTTAATTCCTTTTTTACCAATTGCAGGAATAGTGATTACTTGGCTTTACTATCACTTTAATGAACTGAGTTTAAAAGGAATGACACTTGTCTTTGAAACAGGTCAACAAAAAAGAAAAGGGATTCCTTTAGCACTTATTCCTTTAGTTATGATTGGAACATGGTTAACTCATTTATTTGGAGGAAGTGCAGGTAGAGAAGGGGTGGCTGTACAAATTGGAGCGACGATCTCTCATTATTTTACAAAATATTTTCATTTTCCTAAGAATGGAAAAGTTTTGTTGATTACCGGAATGGCAGCTGGATTTGCTGGATTATTTCAAACACCACTTACTGCTTTGTTTTTTGCTATGGAAGTTATGGTTATAGGTAAAATAGAGTATGAAGCTTTACTTCCAGGGGTTATAGCATCTTTTACTGCTTCTTATACGTCACATTTTTTAGGATTGGAAAAGTTTAGTGTAAATATTCAACAAAGTATTAATATGAATGATTTAAAAAATATGATGTTAATGATTCTAGTAGGAATTATTTTGGGAATTGTTGGAAGAATATTTTCAACGTCGTTGATTGCTTTAAAAACATTTTTTAAAAATAAAATAGAAAATCCCTATAAAAGAATAGGTTATATTTCTATTTTATTGGTGATAGGGCTAATGATTTTTAAAGGAAGATACAATGGCTTAGGCACAAATTTAATTGATTTATCATTTTATGGAAATGTGACTTATTATGATTGGTTTTTAAAACTTATTTTTACTGTTGTAACTCTTGCAATTGGATTTCAAGGTGGAGAAGTAACACCCTTATTTTCAATAGGAGCAACTCTAGGATTTATACTTGCCCCAATTTTTCATTTGCCTATTGAATTATGTGTAGCTTTAGGATATACGGGAGTTTTTGCTTCAGCAACAAATACACTTTTAGCACCAATGATGATAGGTTTAGAAGTCTTTGGTGGGCATCAAATGATAGCATTTCTTATTATATGTATTTTTGCTTATTTAGTTAATGGAAATAAATCTATATATACTGCCCAAATCAAAAATTTCTAACAAACATTACACGATGAAAGGCTTTACATTTCGCTATTTCAAAGATAAAATAGTAATGGTGATGGAAAATGGAATTTGATGAATTATTTATAAAATTAAAGGTGAATCCATTAAAACTCATTGAGTCAATTGTTCATGCTGGTGGATCATCAGTTATTTTGTTTAAAAATAGAAAAAGTGAAATCTTATATGTTAATGATCAGTTTTATCAAAAACATCCACAGTTTAAAAATAATAAGGAAGCAGTTATTGGTAAAACTGATTTTGATTTGTTTCCGGACTCACAAGAACACGCTAAACAAGCTTTTGAAGATGAACAACGTGTCATGGAAACAGGACAAGCAATTAATGTTGTAGAAACTGAAGGAAAAAATCATGATGGCTATACGCTTATTGCACATACAAGAAAATATCCGTTATATGATAGTCAAGGAGAAACAATCGGTGTTTTTGTTATTACAGAAGATATGACAAGTGATGTAAAGGCACTTAGAGAAAATCAAGAAAAAGCCAAAATTTTAACAAAGCTTAATGTTGAACTTTCACAAGAAAACGCTACAGATGCTTTAACACAACTTTATAATCGACGTTTTATTCATGCAGAATTAGATACATTGCATAAAGAATATTTAGAAAATAATACACCATTTTCTATTTTGTTATTAGATTTAGATAACTTTAAAAGTGTTAATGATAATTATGGACATCATATTGGAGATGAAGTTATTAAACATGTTGGAACTGTTTTAAATAATATTAAACATCAAAAATATCCAACTATGGAGCCATGTCGTTATGGCGGAGACGAATTTTTAGTTATTCTACCAGCTTATCAAAAAGATGGGGCAGTTTCAATTGCCAGAGATATTAAAGATGCCTTTGATCATGTTATTTTACATGTTGGTGCTTATCATGATATCGTAAGATTAAGTATTGGCGTTGCTGGTATTCGTGATGAAGAAACAATACAAGATTTATTAAATAAATGTGATCAAAGAATGTATATTTCAAAAAGAGATGGAAAACATCGTATTACTTATTGATGATAGTGAAAAAAGCTATCATCATTTTTTATTTTGCGATATAATAAAATCAACAAGGAAGTGATAAAAATGTATGAGGCAATCAAACAACTTGCACAAAAATACCATCAAGAAACAATTAATCAGCGCCGAGATTTTCACCACTTTGCTGAAAGAGGCTGGTTAGAAATACGTACAGCATGTCAAATTGCAACTACTTTAGAAAACTTAGGTTATGAGGTTTTAGTAGGAAAAGAAATTATGGATAAAGATGCGCGTATGGGATTACCGCCAGAAGCGATTTTTAATATTAATTATTTACGTGCTAAAAAAGAAGGGGCAAATCCTAAATATTTAGAACAAGTTAAAAATGGAATGACAGCTGTTGCAGGTATCTTAAAAAACGGTGTAGGGCCTGTTGTAGCTATTCGTTTTGATATTGATGCTTTAGGGCTTGTTGAAGATTCAACAGATGGGCATTATCCAAAACAAGAAGGTTTTTCTTCTTGTCATTTAGGAGCGATGCATGCTTGTGGACATGATGGTCATGCATCTATTGGTTTAACAACTGCTAAAATATTGATGGAGCTTAAAGAACACTTACATGGGACTTTGAAAATTATTTTTCAACCGGCTGAAGAAGGTGTAAGAGGAGCAAAATCCATTTGTGAAAGTGGTTTTTTAGATGATGTCGATTATATTTTTGCAGCGAATATTATGCCTCGTGTTAAAGATTACGATCTTTATTTTGGAATGAATGAATCATTTGCAACAACGAAATTAGATGTCATTTATCATGGAGTTTCAACACATGCGGCAGAATCTCCACAATTCGGTAAGAATGCATTGCTTTCAGCAGCTAACTGTATTATTAATTTGCATTCGATTCCTCGAAACAGTGATGGACAAACACGTGTCAATGTAGGAACGGTTCATGCAGGAACAGGTAGAAATGTTGTTCCTGATACAGCAAAACTTGAAATAGAAGTACGTGGTGTAACGACAGAATTAAATCGTTATATGGAAATTTATGCAAGAGATATTATTAATGCTTGTGCATTGATGCATGATACTGTTGTTGAAATTAAACAAATGGGAAAAGCTTTTGCGCTCAATTGTGATGAAGATTTTATGAATCAAATACGAAATATTTGTGTTAAAGAAATGCCCGATTTAAAATTACCTCCAGAAAATTTAAATCCATTAGGAGGAAGTGATGATTTTTCTTATATGATGGAATATGTCCAAGTTCATGGGGGTAAAGCTACTTATATGAAATTATTGACAGATATTACAGCTTCACCTCATAACACATCATTTAATTTCAATGAAGAAGTACTTAATAAAGGGCCACGAATCATGGCGTCTATTGCTTATACATTATTAAAATAAAGAAGATAACTATTTTAGAATTTAAATCTGATACACAATTATTAATTGAAGGAAAAAATTTAAATGAAGATGAAATTAGTGAATACTTTACAACACATTTTAAGGGAGATTGCTTGTTAGCTGTTGAAGATGATTAATTGATTAAAATTCATTTTCATACAAATGAACTATAGAAGGTTTTAGAATATTGTTCAACACTTGGTGAAATCTATGATATTGTTATTGAAGATATGGATTGACAATCAAGAGGATTAAAAGGATAAAGATGCGAAAGCATCTTTTTTAATAACTTAAAAAATGTTATAATTGCGAAGCTATTTATAAATAAAAAAGAGTTTTTAATGATTGGAGGTAACCATGGTTAATATATTTGATACATTACCAAGAAACTTTTTTAATATATTTAATACAGCTGATCGTGTTGTTATCAGTGAATGTATTTGTGTTCTTTATGAGTATATTAAGGATGATGCATCCTTTGCATCTTTAAAAGAAAACTTGATTTATGAGTTAACAAAATATTTTAGTAGTCACTTAATTGAACTTGAAGAACTTCAAAGTCAATCACCAAGAGAGCGCGCACTTTATGTCTATCGAAGATTAAAAGAATGTGGATGGTTAAGTGAAGAAGTTGGTGAAAATTACCATGTTTATGCTAGTTTTGAAGATTATGCTATTAGTATCATTGAAACATTAATAAATTTAGAAGAAGATCGTGATATTGAGTATTCAAGTATGGTTTATAGTATTTATTCGCAGTTTAAAAATTTTGATATTGAAAATGGACATAAGATTCTTGATGCACAATATAGTATGACAAAAAGTTTAATGACAAAATTAAAAAATTTGAATACAAATATTAAGCGTTATATCAAACGTCTTGTTCAAGATAATATGAAAAATGATTTAAATCAAATTTTAGATTCTTTATTAAGTGATTATCAATTAAAGATAGTAGATCGTGCTTTTTATAATCTAACAACTAAAGATCATCCTTTAAAATATCGTAATAGTATCATTTCTCAAATTCAAAGAATACAAGATGATCAAGCAACATCTGAAACGATTATAGGAAATATCATGCTTTCTAAAGATTTAACTTATCAAGAAGCAATGGATTTGTTTTATAAACAAACATCTTATATTATTGATGCCTTTGAAAGTATTTTAGATTTAATTAATGAAATCAATCGTAAAAATGAAAAGTTTGTTGCTTCAGCAACAAATCGTATTATGTTTTTAATGAATGTAAAAGAAGATATTGGTGGAAAAATCAATGACATCATTAAAGAAGGGCAAGAATGTCCAGAAGTGTTTGATCAAGTAGCAACGATTTCAATTAATAAATACTTAGATCAAAATTCTTTATATTTGCCACGACAAATAAAAAAAGTTAAAAATACGGATTTGATTTTAGATACACAATTAGATGAACAAACACGTTTAATGGCGATTGAAAAACTAAAACAAAATGAAAAATATACAAAAACAGCCATTGAAAAAAATGTTTTACAATGTTTGGATCAACAAGAAACAATATTGGGTTCAAACTATTATGATCAAAATAAAGATTTATCTTTATTTATTTTGACATGGCTTTATGGTTATAGTCAAAATGCTCGATATAAAATAGAACCACAAGAAAATATTATAAAGAAAGATCATTATCAATTTAGAGAATTTATAATAAGGAGAGTTGAAGATGAATAAAAATGAACTGATGAAAAATATGTCACAGGCATATTTGTTATTATCTGAAAAAAGAAAAGAAGAATTTTCACGTATTTTAAATCGATTATTAGCGGTTAATTTTATTTGTGGTGGAAGAAAAAGAGATCGCGAAGATTATTATTTTATTAGTGAAAATGAACAACTATTTAAAGATTTTTTAATGATGCTTGATTATGATTTTCATTTATATAAAGCAGACCGTGTAATCTATATCCATAATTTAAATAATTACAATCATTTAAATCTTAATCAAATGCAAACAATTGTTTTATTGTTACTTAGAAAACTTTATTTTCAAAAATCACAAGAGTTACAAGATACTGAATTTATTCATATTTCCCTTGGGGAACTTCATAGTGAAATAGAAGCAACTGGTATTTATAACGAACGTCTAAAAAAGACAGATTTAAAAAATATATATCATTTCTTGTCAAGATATAATATATGTGAACGTATTGGTGATTTAAACGAAGATGATACACGTTTAATTATTTATCCAACAATTAATTATATTTTACCAATTCAAAAAATTGATGAAATCAATCAACGTATTCAACAATATAAAAAAGGAGATCACGATGAAAACATTAACGAAAGTGAAACTGATTAATTGGCATACTTTTTCTAATGAAGAATTTGAAATCTATAAAAATGCCTTAATTACTGGAGAAAATGGAACAGGGAAATCTACAATTTTAGATGCGATTCAATATGTTTTAACTGCTGGTAAATGTAAATTTAATAAAGCAGCAAGTGATATTGGAAATCGTACATTAGAGTCTTATATTCGTTGTAAAACAGGAATTGAAGGGCATGAATATGCTAGAAATGGTGATGTGACAACCTATATTGCATTAGAGTTTTATGATGAAAAAACAGAAAAATATCAAATTATTGGAACTGTTATTGATTTACCAGCTGGCGGAAGATTAAATAGAGATTTTTTTCAAATTATTGATTGTAAAATCAGCGATGTAGCATTTATTGAAGAAAGAAGAGTTTTGACGAGAAAAGAATTTAAAAAAGCTTTAATTGATCATCAACAAACAGGTATTTTTAAAGATACAATTAAAGAAGGAGAAAGTTTATTTGGAAATGCTTTAGGTGTTAAAAGTAAATATTTTGATTTAGTAACGAGAGCACTTGCTTTTAAAGCGATTGATAATGTTTATCAATTCATTGTTGACTTTTTATTAAAAGAAGACTTTGTTGATATTCAAAATTTAAGAGACAGTATCAAACACTATAAAGTTCTTGAAGAAAAATTAAAAATATCTAAAAAAGAATGTGAATCATTAGAAGGTGTTGTAAGTCAATATGACACTTATTTAGATACGCACTTTCAAATGGATGTTTTAGAATGTTTAAAAGAGAAATTACAAGAAAAGCAATTACAAGCTATTATTGATAATAGTCAAAAGAAATATCAAAAAATAAATGATCAGCTAAATTTTGTACAACAAAAACTTACACAATTAAATCAAGATGAAGAAACTTATCAAGAAAGATATCATCGTTTAGATGAATCATTAAGAGAAAACGAAACCTATAACTTAAAAAATGAATTACAAAAAGAAAGTGAACAACTCAAAAAAGAAAAAGAAAAAAAAGAAAACAGTTATCAAACTCTTATAACAGAAATTAAACAAGAAATACAATTATTAAAGAAAGTAAAAATACCAAATAGTTATATCCAAATTCTTCAAAATCAAGATTATCAAACAGAAACATTGACACATGCATTTAGAAATATTGTAGAAGAAGTTTCTAAAAGAACAAAGGATGTTACTGAAAAAATATCACATTTAAAAATTGAAATGACACAAACAGTTGATCGTTTTAATGAATATTGTAAAGAATATGATTCTCTTAAAGAAAATCAACTTTATTATAGAAAAGAAATTCAAGAATTAATTCAATTATTAAATGAAAAACTTACAAGTCATTATGGAAAAACAATTGAAGTTAAACCATTATGTGAATATATTGAAGTTAAAGATGAAAAATGGCGAAATGCATTAGAAGGATATCTTAATAGTCAAAGATTTGATTTAATTATTGAACCAGAATATTTTGAATATGCATTACTTGTTTATGAAGAATATAAAAATAAAAGAGGTATATATGGTGTAGGAATTGTTGATGTTGCGAAAATGTCAAGATATGAAGATGTGGATGTTAAAGACACACTTGCAAGTCAATTAGATTGTAAAAATACATATGCTAGATGGTATGTCAACATGTTGCTTTCTAAAGTACAATGTGTCGAAGATGTTACACAACTTAGAAATTATGCTACAGCGATTACGCCAACATGTATGCTTTATAAAAATTACACAGCACGTGCAATCAATCCACGTATTTACAATAAACCATACATTGGATTAGGTGCTATTAAAATTCAATTAGTGACAATTGAACAAGAATTGGAAAACCTAAAACAAGAAATCAAATTACAAAAAGCAAATTATGAAGATTTAAAAAATGGTCAAGCATTATTAAATCAATCCAAAGCAGATCATATCTTCTATCGCTTAGATTTAATTGATGAATATCATAATTTACTAAAAGAATATCAAGAAATTAATGATCGCTATGAAAAATTAATTTTAGATGATTCACTTATTTCTTTACAAGAAGAATGTGATGCAGTAAAAAAACAACTTGAAAAAACAAAAAGAGAAAAAGAAGACTCACTTATGAAAAAAGGAAGTCTTGAAAATAATCTAGAAACATTTAAAGAACAACTTGAACAAACTCAAGAAGAATATCAATTATTACATGAAAAAATAGTTCAATTTGAAATGGAGCATGTTGATGTTACTCAAGTAGCTGATCAACAAGTCGTTATTTATTTAAAACGTTTTTCTAAAGATTTTAATGGTATGAAAAATGATATTGAACAACAAGGAAATGGTTATCAACGAAAGGCAAACCAAATTGAAAATCAAATAGTCATGAAAATGAAAGACTATAATGATGCATATAATATTGGTTTTGAAAATGCTTTAATAGATATTGAAAGTTATAAACAAAGATACCATCAATTAAAGGAGATGGATATTGTTTCTAAAGAAGAAAAAACAAGACAAGCAAAACTTAAATGCGAGGAATCTTTTAAAACATCTTTTATTTCTGGATTAAATGAAAAAATTGAAAATGCAAAAAAAGATATTGCTGAATTAAATAAAGGATTAGCACAAAGAGATTTTAATGGTGAAACCTATGAATTCTGTGTTTCACCAACTTCAAGAGATGATTTTAAAGAATACTATAAGATCATCCAATCAGGAAAAGAATATATGGTGAATAATCTTTTATCTGAAACATTAAGTGAAAGTCAAAGAAGAATTATGGATGATTTATTTGTAAAATTATCATCTGTAGAAAATGATCAAGAAACTGAACAAATGCTCATGGAATATACAGATTATCGAAATTATTTAGATTATGATATTAAAATCAAATATGCAAGTGGAGACTTTGCTTATTTTTCTAAAGTTAATAAAGAAAAATCTGGTGGGGAAACACAAACACCATTCTATGTTATTATGGCAGCAAGTTTTGAACAAGTTATTCGTAATAGAAATCAAAATGAAGATTTTGGTTGTGTCGTTATTTTTGATGAAGCATTCAATAATATGGATGAACAAAGAATACAAGAAATGATTAAGTTCTATAATGAACGTGAAATACAAACATTTATTGCTGTACCACCATCAAGAGCAAGTACAATTATTCCTTATGTTAATACAAGATTGCTTGTCATTAAACAGGGACAACAATCGTTTGTCGAAGGATTTAGAGATGAATGATTATCGTCAATTGATCTTAATAGAGTTTATTGATCGTTATGAAAATAGTAGTTACTATAAAGGTAAAAGCGATGGTCCAAGGAAAATATCTATTGTATTGCATAAAAGATTTCCAGAATATGGACAAAGTTTCTTTTATGAAATTACTGAAGAACTAGAAAATATATCGTTTCAATTAAAAGAAGAAGGAATAGTTACTTTTTCTAAGAAAAGTATTCCAGGAAATAGAGAAATAATTTTAAATCAAGAAGAAAGCAGTATTAAAAAAATATATTAGGAACTTAAAAGAGTCTCAATTAAAGAAAAAAATGAATTATCTACATCAGCTTGATGAATATCATGTCGAAGGATTTGTGAAAGACTTTATTGATGAAATGAAAAAGAAAATCATGCATGATCAAAGTCTTTCTCCTTATTTAAAAGGTTATGATTTAGAAGATTTAGATTCTGTTATAAAAATACTTAATGGAATGTATTATCAAGATGAAGAAATTTCATTTAGAAAATTTTCTGAGAAAATATTAAACGATACTAAGAAATTAATAAAGTATAAAAAAAGAATATTACATATTGTACATGATTTTTATGATGATTCTTTAGAAAATGAAGATGAGGTATTTGAAGTATTTTATATTAGAAAGAATCCAGCTTATGTTTACATTAGAGGAAATGCTATTTTTAAAATTAATAATCAACTGATTGATTTAAAACAAATGAAGCAATATTTTATTTTACCAAATTTATGTATTAAAGATTTAACAATTCAAAATATTGATGCAAAACAAGTAATGACAATTGAGAATTTAACATCTTTTCATGATCTTTCTTTAAATGATAATTTTTATATTTATACAAATGGTTTTCATAATCATGCGATTCAACAATTTTTAATAAAACTTTATGATTTTTTAGGTGGTGAAGTGAATTATCTTCATTTTGGTGATATTGATGCTGGTGGTTTTCATATATATAACGATTTGTGTAAAAAGACACATATTTCTTTTCAAACGTATCATATGGATGTAGATACGTTAAAAAAATATGATACATATACAAAGAAATTAACTAAAAATGATAGAAAAAGATTAAAATCTATGAAAAATAATGAAGTTATTACTTACATGTTAAAAAATAATGTCAAGTTAGAACAAGAAATAATAGGAGAAAATGAGAATGAAAGAAAAGACATTAACATGTATTAGAAAATTTACAGAAGATCGTCATTGGGAAAAGTTTCATTCACCTGCTAATCTTGCTAAATCTATTTCAATAGAAGCAAGTGAACTTTTAGAATGTTTTCAATGGGATGGAACCGAAATCTTTACCTTCTAAAAGTGTCTAAAATTCTTAGAACCTATATGTAGAGCCAAGTTAGGGAGATTTTTCTCTCTTTTTTTGTGTTCTTTTGTACTTTGACACTTTTTTTGTCAGTTATTTTTTTTCAATTCTTGAAAGTAAAGAGTTGAATTAGACACTTTTTTAATAAAAGATTACAATTATTTTTATATAATGAAAAATTATTATTAACTAATATTTGAGATGATAAAATATGAATATATAAAAAATAGGAAGTGAATTTAAAAAATGGCAAAATTAATAGATATCTTAAAAATCATTAATAGAGATAATTCAATAATAATTAAAGATAACGGTAACGTGGTTTTTGAAGGTATGGTTAAAGATTCTGTAGAAGTTCTTAACAATATGTATAACACATCTAACGGGGTGTGGACCGATAAATTATATATTAAATCGTTCAAAGAATTAAATATTGATAACATAACAGAAATTGAAATTATTATAAAATAAAAAAACTTAAGCTACTCTTTTAATTAAGAATAATTTAAGTTTTTTATTATGTTAGAAGGTTGTGGCTAAACGAACATTCCTGTATTGATTATGAACATATTCATTACTTATGTACAAATTAGTAAAATCTGCGGAATCAACAAGAGTTTTGCTATCTAAAGATGACGACCAATAGCCACCTTTTAGTCCTTTATTTGAATAATTGGATTTTTTTATGTTTAAATTTGCTCCAAACGCCGCCCATTCTTGGCTTGATGGAACAAACCAGCCTTTATGTATCTATGTTTGAACTTCATTCTAGACATCTGTATATTTTGACATGCTATTTTGGTTTCCGTATGCAGAAGAATTCCATTTTTTTATCATCGTAATAGAGTTAGATTTACTTGCACAGAATTCTTTGCTAGTTATAATATTGTAATCTTCAATTCCACCATCATATGCTCCAGCATACCATGTATGAGTGTTTGAATCTATATCAGATAGTGACATAATATAAAACCAGTTATTTCCTTTTCCAGTTGGTGATAATACTTCTGCAGTTCCACCTAAATTATTTGTGTAAGAATTTTGACTTACATAATATTCTTTTGAGGTTGTTATAGTTGGGATAGAATATTTTCCACGATTTTCATTCTCCCATTTTCCGCTTCCACCAAATAGTAAATCTGCAAATATAATTCCATCTACAGTTCCATCACCATCAATATCTGCATATTTGCCAACTTGTGATTCAGTTTTAGATACTAGATTTTCTCCGTTTGGACCACTAGTCGGCACATTGCCGCTAGCTAACGTTTCATCGAAACTATTTTTAAACTTATCAATAGCATTGGAATAAGCATTACCAACAACACTTGCAACACCCGAACCATTTACTTTTCCAGTTCCTTCATCCAATCCTTTAACACTACCAACAATTAAAAGTAATACGGCAATAACAATTAGAATAATTGCTACGCCACCGTGGTCTTCGGAAAATTTTTTCATATATTAAAATACAAAATTCCTTTCTTAAGATTTTACTCATAAAAAATAATCTACTATACCTGCATGATACAAAAATCTTCGAGGGGGGGGTATAGAATATACAGCAGTTTTAGTAAAGGTAGGGCGTAAAAGATAAGGTTTATAAAAAATAATTTTGAGATTTCTATTTATTTTGTATATACTAAATATGTAAGAGAACTCATCAGATAGATGATTGCCCTGATAGTTAATTTACATATTTTTTTAAAAAGAAATCAACCATTTCGGACTCGGGTGATTACTTTTTTTCTTTTCAATCTTTTAAACGTTTTAAAAATAAGAAAAAAAATGACCTGCTTATTTTCCTGTTTTCAAAATTTCTAATTTGTGGTAAAATTAATTTGCTGATGGCAAAAAACTAGTGTATTTAGCACTAGGATAGTTATCGTTTAAAATTAATTAAATCAAATTTGCGTCTAGTTTAAACAGCGCGAATATGACAGAAAAAACTATATTAGAAAAAAATTATCAATCCAAAATTTCGAAGTGTAGAATATATTATTGCCGTTAGCAAAAAGGACATTAAGTTGTCCTTTTTATTTTTGCACCTTTTTCTAATTTTTAACTTTTTGTTTTATATCCTTCTTACTATTCTACTTAAATTCATATTCTTTTAAATTAATGATATTACAAAGACAGTAACATTTGACATTCCGGAAATATACAGATTAAGTCATACTGTTGATGATAAATCATTAAAATATTTTGATGAAGAAACAAATATATTTAATCCAATTAGCATAAAAGATGGTGACAAGTTTAGAGCAGACTACAAAAAAGATGCTGAACAACAAGATATAGAAGATGGCGTATTAGATTATGTACATACTAAAACACAAGAAAAAATGGAAATGATTGTTCATGCAAAATTCGATACTTATAAAGATTATAAAGTAAAATGTAATTTTACAAAACAAGATACCATCAAAGATAAACCAAAAACAAACTTTGCAGGGAAAACAATTAAAGAATAGAAAAAATAGCAGATAATTTCGTCTGCTATTTCTTTTTCGTGATTATATTATTCAACATACGGTGTTGCTTTTGAACCTTCTTCAAGTTTAATGTTTGATATTATTACTGTGTCCATATCATAATCTCCGTTTTCAGCATCATATCTATTGGAATATACCAAGAGTTCGTAAGTGCTTGGAATTTCAGATGGGGTCGTGAAAGTTTTTGAATAATATTTTTTTACATTTTTAGTTTTAAAATTTGTTGCAAATAAATACCTATTTCGATTTTGAATATCATCTTTTTCCCATAAAACAAATCCAATTCTTATGTTAAAGTCTGGAAATGCTTTATCAGATAAATCTGTTATTTCATAATTATAAGAAATTGTATATTGTGTATTCGGTTTTAAAATTTTATGTATTTCTGATGATACTAAAACATTGTTTTCCCAAAATTTCCCTGTTATTTCTTTTGAAGAAAAAGAAGGTTGTTTATATTTTAAATTTTTATCTAATAAATTGTCATTTGGAATAAGCTTTCCCTGATAAGTATCAATAGTATCGAATCGAAAATTTTGATTTACAACATGTTAAAGAAGAATTAGCAGATGTAATTATTTATAGTCAGGATTTATTAGACAAACTTAATTTAGATGTTGATGAAATTGTTGATATGAAAATGGCAATGAATGAAAAGAAATATCCAATTAAATAAGAGTTGAAAATGGCAGAATATGTCATTTTTTTCTTATTTTGTGATTATTTGCAAAAAAATGTAATTCAGTATATAATTTGCAAGTCACTAAGGAGGAAAAATATAATGGGAGACGCTATCAAATTAATCGGGATAGTTATTGTTATCATTGGTTTTGCTTTAAAATTTGATACATTAGCTACCGTAGTTGTTGCTGGTATTGTTACAGGTTTAGTTGGTGGAATGTCTATTATGGATATTTTATCAACACTTGGATCTGCCTTTTTAACAAATAGAACAGCAACATTATTTATTTTAACATTGCCAGTTATTGGATTATGTGAACGTATGGGTCTACGTGATAAGGCCGTTGATTTTATCAGTGGCATTAAAAGTGCGACTACAGGTAGATTATTATCTATTTGGCAAGTCATTCGTACTATTGCTTCTGCATTTTCATTACGTATTGGAGGACATCCACAATTTATTCGTCCTTTAATTAATCCAATGGCACAAGCATGTGCAATTGCTAAATATGGAGAAGTTGATGAAAAAACTGAAGATGAAATTAAAGGAATGGCTGCTGGAACAGAAAACTATGGGAACTTCTTTGCTCAAAACTGTTTTATGGGCTCATCAGGAACTTTATTAATTGTTTCAACTTTAAATGAAATCTTCAAATCAAACAATATTGCTCAAGAAGTAACTGCTAATCAAATTGCTTTAAATTCAATTCCAATTGCTGTTATTTCAGTTATCGTGGGGATTGGTTATGCTTTATGGTATGATCGTAAATTAAAAAAACATTTTGGTAAAAAGCAAGGAGGAGAAAAATAGTATGTTAGAAATAGATTGGAATACAAGTACAATTTTAGCAGAAGTTTTCTATTGTATTATTGGACTTATTTTTGCTTTTACTGGAGTCAATGCTTTAAAAAATAAAGAAGTTGAAAAACGAACAACAACAGCAATCTTTTGGTTTATTTTAGCTATTACTTTCATTGCTGGGCCTTATATTCCTACATGGATTACAGGAGCATGTATTATTGTTTTAGCTATCTTAACTGCTACTGGTTTAGTACAACCAGCAGCAATGCATATTCCTACTGCTAAAGAAACAAGAGAAAATGCAGATAAATATGGATATAAATCATTTATTCCACCTGTTGTTTTAGCTTTATCAGCAGTAGTTGTTGCCACATTCTTTACAGATTTAGGAGCAAACAATGCCATTGGTATTAGTGCTGCTATTGGTTTAATTGTTGCTTACTTTATTTTCAAACCTAAATTTTCTTTACCATTTAAAGATGGTATTCGTTTAACTGATAATGTAGGAACTACAGGTATTTTACCTCAAGTTTTAGCTGCATTAGGTTCATTATTTACAGCTGCAGGAGTAGGTGCTGTTATTGCTGCAGGTGTTGGAGCAATTATTCCTGAAGGAAATCATTTTATTGCCGTTGCTGTTTATTGTATTGGAATGGCTTTATTTACAATGATTATGGGTAATGGTTTTGCTGCCTTTGCGGTTATTACAGTGGGTATTGGTTATCCATTCTTAATCGCTCAAGGTGCTAATCCGGTTGTTGTTGGTGCTTTAGGTTTAACTGCAGGATATTGTGGTACATTAATGACACCAATGGCTGCAAATTTCAATATTATGCCAGCGGCTTTATTGGAAACAAAAAGTAAATATGCTATAATAATTTCACAATTACCAGTTGCATTAATTATGTTAGCAATACACATTGTTTTAATGTATGTATTAGCTTTCTAGGAGGAAATGAAATGAAATTATTATTAACTGCATTTGATCCTTTTGGAGGAGAAAAAATCAATCCAGCTTTAGAAGCTGTCAAACGTGTTCAAGACAAAATTGGTGATCTTGAAATCGTTAAATTAGAAGTACCAACTGTTTTCTATAAATCAATTGATACAGTTACAAATGCGATTGAAAAAGAACATCCTGATGTCGTTTTATGTATTGGACAAGCAGGTGGAAGATTTGACATAACACCTGAAAGAGTTGCTATCAATATTAATGATGCACGAATTCCTGATAATGAAGGAAATCAACCATTAAGTGGACCAATCTTTGAAGATGGAGAAAATGCTTATTTTTCATCTTTACCAATCAAAGCGATGGTTGCTGAAATTAGAAAAGCAGATATTCCTGCAAGTGTTTCCAATTCGGCAGGAACTTTTGTATGTAATCATCTAATGTATGGCGTTCTTTATACAATTGCTAAAAAATATCCATCAATGTGTGGTGGATTTATGCATGTACCATTTATTACAAGCCAAGTTGTTAATCGTCCAACGAATACACCAAGTTTATCACTTGATACAATTGTTAAAGGAATTGAAGCTGCTTGTAAAGCAATTGCTGAAAATACAGAAGATATTGTTGCTATTGAAGGGCATACACATTAGTTATCAAAAACTAGGGTTAGAAATAATTCTAGTTTTTTTATTTTGTCTAAAATATTTTGTTGAAATTTGTAAGATAATCTATTAAATTATTTATAGGGTTATTCTCATTTGAAAATAACGGAGGGCTTATGTTAGATTCGTATCAAAGAAAAATAGATTATATGCGTATTTCCATTACAGATTGTTGTCATTTTCAATGTGCTTATTGTAAAAGTGATCATCCACAAAAATTAAAACATCAAGATATTTTATCTTATGAACAATTATTACTCATTGTTGACCAAGCTATCCAATTAGGAATTAATAAATTTAAAATTACAGGTGGGGAACCAACAATTAGAAAAGATTATCTTTTCTTTATTAAAGAATTAAAGAAAAGAGAGGTAGAAGTAACTTTAACGACGAATGGTTCTTTATTTACTAAAAAAGATTTAGATTGTTTGAAAGAAATAGGAATAGATGGTATTAATTTTTCAATAGATACACTAGATTTAAGAGAATATTTTTTATTGACGCAACAAGATTGTTTGGAAACAGTTTTAGATAATTTGTTTTATGCTTATCAACTTAAAATTCCTGTAAAAATTAATTGTGTGATGGATGATACTTTTCATTTAAAGCGTTTGAATGATCTAATGGATTTGATTAAAGATAAAAAAATTGCAGTGCGTTTTATTGAACTCATGCCTTTAAATAGAGAACAACGAAATCAAAAAATAAAAGATGTTATAAAGTATTTAAAGGAATATCCAATTCAAGAATATCTAGATAAATTAGGAAATGGCCCAGCACATTATTATACGATAGAAGGTTATGCTGGTTATATTGGTTTTATTGAAGCATTACATTATAAGTTTTGCCACCAATGTAATCGTCTTCGTTTAACAAGTACAGGAAAGATCAAGCCATGTTTGTTCTATGAAGAAATGTATGATTTGAAGCCATATCTTAATAATGAAAAACAATTGCGTTTACATCTTGAAAAAGCAATTAAATTAAAACCAAAAGAACATCATTTCGAAGAAAATATTTCTTATACAAGAATGAATGAAATAGGAGGATAATATGGATTTTACACACTTTGATGAAAATGGAAATGCTATTATGGTGGATGTGTCTTCCAAAGACACCACTCAAAGAAGTGCTATTGCTTATGGTGAAATATATGTTGGTAAAAAAATACTTGAGAAAATTGAAAATCATCAAATGAAAAAAGGTGATGTTCTTTCAGTGGCAAGAATTGCTGGAATTATGGCAGTAAAGAAAACGAGTGAGATTATTCCTTTATGTCATCCTTTGCTTTTAAGCAAGATTACAGTGGACTTTAATATTAATCATGAAAAAGAAGTGATTGAAACTTATTGTAAAGTTACATGTCTAGGAAAGACTGGGGTTGAAATGGAAGCACTTCATGGCGTGAGTGCAACCTTACTTACGGTTTATGATATGTCGAAGGCTGTTAGTAAAGAAATGGAAATTAAAAATATTCATTTAGTTAGTAAAAGTGGTGGAAAGAGTGGTGATTTTAAGTGGCAGGAAAAGTAAAAGCAATCTGTTTAAGTAAAAAAAAAGGTACAGCAAAAATACCTGTTGAAAAAATCGAAGTTATTGAAAATTATGGTTTTAAAAATGATGCACATGCGGGTTCTTGGCATCGTCAGGTTTCCTTGTTATCTTATGAAACAAGAGAAGCATTTAAACAAATGGGTTCTACTGTTGAAGATGGTTCTTTTGGTGAAAATTTACTTATTTCAGGAATTGATTTTAATGCAATTGAAGTAGGAACCTGTCTTAAAATAGGTGATGTTATCCTTGAAATTACTCAACTTGGAAAAAGCTGTCATAATCACTGTGCCATTTATCATCAAGTAGGAAAATGTATTATGCCCACAAACGGCTTATTTTCACGTGTTTTAAAAGGAGGAACGATTCAATTGAATGATTCAGTTGAAGTTTTAAAAGAAAAAGACAAACGTTTACGTGTGGCAATTTTAACACTTTCTGATAAAGGCAGTCAGGGCTTAAGAGAAGATTTAAGTGGACCGTACATCCAAGATTATTTTAAAGAAAGAGGCTATTATGTCACTTCTTATGAAATCCTTCCTGACGAACAAGCTTTAATTGAACAAGCATTGATTAATTTGTCAGATCGTTGTCATAATGATTTGATTATTACCACTGGTGGAACAGGATTAAGTATGCGAGATGTCACACCAGAAGCCACACTAAAAGTAGCAACACGAAATGTACCGGGTATTAGTGAAGCAATTCGCTATGAATCAATGAAATATACTAATCGTGCCATGCTTTCAAGAGGCGTATCTATTTTAAGAAATCAAACATTGATTATTAATTTGCCAGGAAGTTTAAAAGCTGTTAAAGAAAGTTTAGATATTATTATTGATCCTTTAAAACATGGGTTAGAAATTTTAAAAGGAGAGGCACATGATTGTGCTCGAAATGATGGTTGATTTATCACCTCTTTATATTTCTTTAAAAACAGCAATTATTACAATTATCATTACTTTCTTTTTAGGTTTATTTCTTGCAAAATGGACATTGAATCGAAAACATGATTTAACGAAAATTATTTTAGATGGTATTTTTACCATGCCTCTTGTTTTACCACCAACCGTTATGGGATTTTTCTTACTAATGATCTTTGGGGTTAATCAACCGATTGGAAAACTTTTCTTCCATGTTGTTCATTATAAAATTGCTTTTAGTTTTTCAGCAACAGTTATTGCTGCTGTCGTGATTTCTTTTCCTCTAATGTATCGTAGTGCCAAAGCGGCCATGGAACAAGTAAATCATGATTTGATTGATGCAGGAAGAACACTGGGAATGTCAGAAAAACGCATTTTCTTTACTGTCATTTTACCTGAAGCTATGCCTGGTATTATCAGTGGAGGAGTTTTATCATTTGCGAGAGGTTTAGGGGAATTTGGAGCAACGGCTATGCTTGCAGGAAATATAGTTGGAAAAACAAGAACTTTACCTATAGCGGTCTATAGTGAAGTTATGTCAGGAAATTACGATAATGCAGGTGTTTATGTTTTTATTATTGTTGTTATTTGTTTAATAGCTGTTGTTGGTGTCAATATTTATCAATACTCTCTTAAGAAAAAAAGGAGTTTTTAGATGAAATTAGAAGTTGTAATTTTTAAAAAGTTGGCAGAATTCGACTTAGATGTATGTTTTGAAAGTCATGAAGACCGACTTGGCTTAATGGGACCAAGTGGAAGCGGCAAGAGTATGGTTTTAAAATGTATTGCTGGAATTATAACACCTGATGCAGGACGTATTGTTTTAGATGATGAAGTTTTATTTGACAGCAATTTAAAAATTAATATTTCCCCACAAAAAAGAAAAATAGGATATATGTTTCAAAATTACGCATTATTTGATCATATGAATGTTTATCAAAACATTGCTGCGCCTTTAAAAGCACATCATGAAGATAAACAAGTGATTAAAGAAAAAGTTCAACAAATCATGGAAGACTTTCAAATAGATGATTTACAAAAAAGATATCCTCGTCAGCTTTCAGGAGGACAAAAACAACGTGTTGCTTTAGCACGGTTACTTGTTTATGATACAAATCTTGTTTTATTAGACGAACCCTTTAGTGCCTTAGATGAATCATTAAATGAAATGCTTTTAAATGAAACAAAGAAAAAACTTGTTGAGTATCAAAAAAAATGTCTGTTTGTAACACATAGTCCAAAGGAAATAGAAATGATGTGTGGTAATAAATTAAAAATAAAAAGGGGGAGATTGGAAAAATGAAAAAGTTATTAAGTTTAATGTGTAGTTTATTAATAATTGTTACTTTATGTGGCTGTTCCTCAACTCAAGATCAACAAGAAGAAGTAACATTGACACTTGCTGCTGCTGCAAGTTTGGAAAATGTGTTTGAAGATAAACTTATTCCTGAATTTGAAAAAGAAAATCCAAGTATCAAAGTGCAAGGAGTTTATGATTCAAGTGGTAAATTACAAATTCAAATTGAACAAGGATTAAAGGCAGATGTTTTCTTTTCTGCAGCAACAAAACAAATGGATGCTCTAGTTGATGAAAAATACATCAATGATAAAGATGTTGTTAATTTATTAGAAAATAAACTTGTTTTAATTACAGGAAAACAAACTACAACAGAAGTTAAAGATTTTGCGGATATTGCAAAAGCAGAAACAATTGCTATTGGTGATCCTGAAGTTGTACCTGCTGGTCAATATGCAAAAATGGCATTAACTCATTTAGGATTATATGATGCTTTAACTTCAAAATATAGTTTAGGTGGAAACGTTACTGAAGTGTTAAACTGGGTTGCTTCTTCTTCAAGTGAAGTAGGTATTGTTTATTCAACGGATGCTAAAAGCAGTAAAGATGTAAAAGTTCTTGCAACATGTGAAAATAGTTTATTAGCTGAACCTGTTATTTACCCAGTTGCAAAACTTGCTCAAACAAAACATAGTGATGAAACTGAAAAATTCATAAAATTCATTCAAAAGAAATCTTCTTTAAAACAATTTGAAAATTACGGGTTTACTGTTAATAAATAATATGAAAGAAATTAAAACAGAAGATGCTATTGGCAGTGTTCTCTGCCATGACATCACAGAAATTGTAAAAGATAAAAGAAAAGGCCCTCGTTTTAAGAAAGGCCATATTATTAAAGAAGAAGATATTGAAGTATTATTGAATTTAGGAAAAGAACACCTATATGTTTTTGAAAAAGATGAAACAATGATGCATGAAACTGATGCAGCTGAAATATTATGTAATCTTTGTTTCAATGATTATATGGAAAAAAGTGATATCAGTGAAGGAAAGATTGAAATTACAAGTACGATTGATGGATTGTTTAAAGTAAATCGAGAAGAGCTTTTTAAGGTCAATTCTTTTGGACAAATGATGATTGCGACAAGACAAGGTAATGTATCTGTAAAAAAAGGGGATAAACTTGCAGGCATGCGTATTATCCCACTCGTTATTGAAAAAGATAAGATGCAACAAATCCAAGAAATAGTTCAAAAACCTATTTTAAAAATCATGCCTTATCAAATAAAAACAGCAGGAATTATTACCACAGGTTCAGAGGTTTATAAAGGGAGAATTAAAGATACATTTACGCCAGTCATCGTAGAAAAATTAAAAGAATACGGGGTAGAAGTTACTTACCATAGTTTATCACTAGATGATCATGAAATGACAACTAGTAAAATCAATGAAGCCTTAAAACAAGGAGTGGATCTTGTTTTATGTACAGGAGGAATGTCTGTTGATCCTGATGATAAAACGCCACTGGCCATAAAAAATACAGGTGCAAAAATTATAAGCTATGGGGCACCTGTTCTTCCTGGAGCAATGTTTTTATTAAGTTATAAAGATGATGTTCCGATTGTTGGATTACCAGGATGTGTCATGTATTCACGTCGAACAATTTTTGATGTTGTTTTACCAAGACTTCTTGCTAAAGATTTAATTACAAGTGATGAACTTGCTTTGCTTGGTGAAGGAGGACTTTGTTTAAATTGTCCTATTTGCACTTTTCCAAATTGTGGACTTTCGAAAGGATAAAAATGATTTATAAAAATCCACAGAAATTTGATTTAAAGATTCGTCTTTATAACCAAGAAAAAAGCTTTGGAAAAGGTGTTTATGAACTGATGAAAAAAACGCAAAGTTTTGGTTCCTTATCAGGAGCTTACAAAGATATGAAAATGTCAAATTCAAAGGCATGGAAAATTTTAAAAAGAGCGGAAGAGGATTTAGACATGCCTCTTATTGAACGTATAAGTGGCGGTAAAGATGGTGGTGGTAGTAAACTTACTCAAGAAGGCGAAGAATTGTTAGAAAAGTATGAAAAATTTATTCAAGAAATGAATGAATATGCAGGTGCTCGGTTTAAGGAGATTTTTGAAGATGAATAAACAGGAATATTTAATTATTACTTTTCATTCATTAGATGATGCAATGGATTTAGATGCTAAACAAACATCTTCTATGAAAGGACGCTTAATTCCTAAACCATCTGTTATTGATGCAGGATGTGGCATGTGTTTTTCTTGTCAAAATAAAGAAATGGAAAAGTGGAAGATTTTTCTTGAAGAAAATCAAATTCATTATGAAAAAATAGTAAAGGTTGTGTTTTAAATGAAAGAAAAACTTTATTGTAAAAGTGGTGGCTGTAGTGCTAAATTAGGCGCTAAAAAATTAACTCATATTTTAGAAAAAATCGATAAATATCCCAATTCTAATTTACTTGTTGGCTTTGATAGTCATGATGATGCCTCTGTTTATCAAGTAAATGAACATCAAGCCATTGTTTCAACACTTGATTTCTTTCCACCAATGGTAGAAGATCCTTATTTATTTGGACAAATTGCAGCAACGAATGCTTTAAGTGATGTTTATGCTATGGGTGGAACTCCTTTGACAGCGTTAAATATTGTTTGTTTTAACGATCAAGATGATTTAAATATTTTAGGAAAAATCATTGAAGGTGGAAATGATAAACTAAAAGAAGCAAAAGTTGTTTTATCAGGAGGACATTCCATCAAAGATGAATCAACAAAATATGGCTTAAGTGTTACTGGAATAGTAGATCCAAATAAAATGATTCAAAATAATGGCGTACAAGTGGGAGATACATTAATTCTTACTAAAAAACTGGGAGTAGGTTTGGCATTAAATGCTTATCGTTTAAATGATGCGCGTCAAGAAATACTTGATGAGGTTTTTAAGAGTATGACAACACTTAATAAATATGCATTCGATGTTTTAAATAAATATACACTTCATGCTTTAACGGACGTGACCGGTTTTGGGCTCCTTGTTCATTTAGATGAAATGCTCAATGAAAAGGCAAGTGCCTTTTTGGATAAAGAAAGTATTCCTTATTTTAAGGATTGTCCTTATTATGTTGATGAATTTTATTTAAGTGGAGGCGCTCAGCATAATCGTAATGCAATGAAAAATAAAGTTTGTTTTGACGAGGAAAACTTTATTTTAGAAGAAATTCTTTATGATCCACAAACAAGTGGAGGACTTCTTGCCAGTGTTGCAAGTGATGATATAGAAAATATTTTAAATGATTTTAACCAAGCAGGACTTGCTTGTTATGTGATTGGTAAAATCGTTGAAAAAGATCAATTTAATATTTATGTACGTTAGGAGATTATTATGGAAATTTTAGATGCTCGAGGACTTGAATGTCCATTACCAGTTGTTAAAACAAAGGAATTATTAAAAGAAATTGATAAAGTAAAAGTACTTGTTGATAATGAGATTGCGATTGAAAATTTAACAAAATTTGCAGGAGTAAGACATTATCAAATTGTTACAGGTGATGACGGAGATGATTTTTATGCAATTATTGCTAAAGAAGGTATTGATGAAGAATTAGATTTTAATGAAAAAAGTGGAGATGTTGTTGTTATTTCAAGTGAAACAATGGGAAATAATGAAGAACTTGGTGCTATTTTAATGAAATCATTTATTTTTGCACTTACAAAACAAGATCAGTTACCTAAAGGAATGATTTTTTATAATGAAGGTATTTTCCTTACTACAAATGAGGGAGATATTTTAAATGATTTAAAATATCTTGAAAGTCAAGGTGTTGATATTGTAAGTTGTGGAACATGTCTCGATTTCTTTAAACGTAAAGAGTTGTTACAAGTAGGAACTGTTACAAATATGTATGATATTGTTGAAAGAATGGAGAAGGCTGAAAAAATTATTAAGCCATAAAAGATAAATGAAAGATTTAGTTATTGTAAGAGGTGGTGGCGATATTGCTACAGGGACCATTTATAAACTTTTTAAATGTGGATTTAAGGTCTTGATTTTAGAAATTGAAAAACCTAGTGCCATTCGAAGAAATGTTGCTTTTTGTGAAGCTATTTACGATACGCAAAAACAAGTAGAAGACGTCACTTGTTATCTAGCACATGACTATAATGAAGCAAAACAATTTTTAATGGAAAATAAAGTGACGTTATTGATTGATCCAGAGGCTAAAGCTATTGATTATTTCAAGCCAGATGTTGTTGTTGATGCCATTCTTGCTAAAAAGAATTTAGGAACAACAAAAGAAATGGCTCCAATTACCATTGCTTTAGGTCCGGGATTTATGGCAGGGAAAGATGTTGATGTTGTTATTGAAACGATGCGAGGACATAAACTTGGAAGAACGATTTATCAAGGAACTGCTTTAAAAAATACAGGTGTACCAGGAGTCATTAAAGGTTATGGAAAAGAACGTGTTATCCATTCTCCTAATGCAGGAACTGTAAAACATGTAAGGCATTTAACAGATATTGTTAAAAAAGGTGAAGTGATTGCTTACGTTGATCAAACACCGATTTATGCAACAATGGATGGATTACTTCGTGGCTTAATTAAAGAAGGTTTTGTAGTCACTCAAGGTTTTAAAATGGCAGATATTGATCCACGTGAAGATGAATATGAAAATTGTTTTACTATTTCCGATAAAGCACGCTGCATTGCTGGTGGAGTCATTGAGGCAATCTTTTATTTAAAAGGACATAGAAATGATTTATCTTGATCAAGCAGCAACCAGTTTTCCTAAAATTAAAGAAGTTCAAGATGCAGTAATTGATTGTATGAATCATTGTACCAATGCGAATCGTTCTACCAGTACGACAAGTTTAAATGCGAGTCGTTTGATTTATCAAACACGCAAACTTATTAAAGAATATTTTCATGTACCTCAAGATGGATGCGTGGTCTTAAATAGTGGAAATACGGAAAGTCTCAATACATGTATTAAAGGTATTCTCAAAAAAGGTGATCACGTGATTACGACCTACGCTGAACATAACAGTGTTTTAAGACCGCTTTATCAATTAGAAAAAGCAAATATTATTTCCTTATCTATTACCTCACCTACAGTAGAGGGTATTAAAAAAAATCTTCAAAAAAATACAAAAATGATTATTGTAACACATAGTTCCAATGTGACGGGTGAAATTTATCCAATTGCTGAAATTGGAAAACTAGCGCACGAAAATGGTATTTTGATGATGAGTGATATTGCTCAAAGTGCGGGACATCTTCTCATTGATATGGAAAAGATGAATTTAGATATTTTATGTTTTAGTGGTCATAAAGGGTTGCTTGGAAATAGTGGAGTTGGTGGTTTTTGTTTGGCTCAATCTATAGAAGTGGAACCTTTAATAAGTGGTGGAACAGGAATGGATTCTTTTAATCATTTTCAAAGTGATTACTACCCTGAACATGTTGAAGCGGGGACACGTAATATGACAGGAATTGCTTCTTTAAAGGCAGGTGTTTTTTATTTAATGAAATATCAAGATGAAAAATCAAAATACACAAATGAATTAGTTGAACTTTTATATGATGGTTTAAAAAATATTCCACAAGTTGTTTTGTATGGCGATTTTAAAGAAAGAACACCAATTCTTGCATTTAATATACAAGGAATGGATAGTTTTCAAGCGGCCGATCTTTTAAATAATAAATATGATATTGCAATTCGTTGCGGTACTCATTGTGCACCTTTGATGCATCAACATCTCAATACAGTGAAAAGTGGAATCGTAAGAGTATCACTTTCATTTATGAATACAAAAGAAGAAATACAATTTTTTATCAAAGCAATTAAAGAAATTAGTGAGGGTAATTATGATAATTAGTGTTATTGGTTCAGGTGGAAAGACAACAAAAATAAAACAGTTAAAAGATCAATGTTTAAAAGAAGGTAAGACTGTTTTAATGACAACTTCTACTCATATGAAAATTGAAGAAAATACACTAGTCGATCCGAGTTATGAAGAAATTATAAATGAAATTAAAAAGCATGGTTACGTACATGCAGGTAGTAAAGCCAAAAATCAAAAAATTAAAGCTTTAGATGATGAAGTGTTAGAAAGATTAAAAAAAGAAATAGATGTAATTTTAATTGAAGCTGATGGTTCTCATGGATTACCTTTAAAATATCTAAGAAATAATGAACCTGTTGTAGACAAAGATAGTAATGAAATTATTTTAATTACTTCTTTAAAGGGACTTGGGAAACCTGTTCAAGATGTTGTTCATGGTTATCAAGAAATGAAAATTGATGGAAATCAAAAAGTAGATAATCTTTTTATTCAACAACTTATCAACATCTATTTAGAAAAAATTAAAAAATATAATGTTCCTATTAAAATTCAAGTAAACGGAGCAAGTTCACTTTATGAAAAAGCACTAGCTTCGTTATTAGAAAATCAAAAGGAAGTAACACTTATTAATGAAGAATGGTTTTTGCCACAACCGAAACTTGTTATTTTGGGTGCAGGACATGTGAGCCAATATGTAAGTAAACTTGCTTCTATGTTGGATTTCTATACGATTGTTATTGATGAAAGAAAAGAATTTGCATGTAAAGAATTATTTCCAGAAGCAAATGAAATTCATTGTGTTTCTTTTGATAAAGCTGATTCCTATTTTCCTAAGGAAGCAAATACATGTTATGTCATTGTGACAAGAGGACATAAAGATGATCGTTTGTGTTTAAAAAAGACACTTTTTCGACAAAGTCTTTATGTAGGAATGATTGGAAGCAAGAAGAAAGTTAGACAAACCTATGATGCTTTATTAGAAGAAGGGTATCAACAAGTTGAACTTGATAAAGTACATGCCCCTATTGGACTTTCAATAAAAGCGATAACTCCTGCAGAGATTGCCGTCAGTATCATGTCTGAAATTATAGCTATTAAAAATGAACATCAATATTCAAGCATGACAAGTGACTTATTAGAAGTACAAGGTGATGGTGTTTTATGTATTATTATCGATAAAAAAGGATCAACACCACGTACAGTTGGTAGTATGATGTTTATAAATGAAAAAGGAATTATTGGTTCTATTGGTGGGGGAAGAGAAGAATATCAAGCTATTTTAGATGCTAAGAATTGTCATGAGGTAATGATGAAACATTATGAATTAAATAATAGTGAAAGCGCTAATTTAGGAATGATTTGTGGAGGAAGTAATGATGTGTTATTTCTTCCTATAAAGCAGCATTAGCTGCTTTTTTTATATCTATAAATCTATTTTTTTGTATTATCTTGATGAAAAAATAGAGTTATGCTACAATTTTCTTGTTTTTAGAAGGTTAATTTAAATATGAGGGAGAGAATATGGAGAAAAAAGAGTATACAAGTCCTTATGATTTTGAAGGGAAAATTCCTTTAAAACAGGCAATTATTTTAGGTTTACAACACGTTCTAGCAATGTTCGTTGGTAACTTAACACCCGTACTTATTATTACGGGAGCTTGTGCTGCAACGCATGATGCAGATGTATTTGCTGCAATCCAAGTTTCGCTTTTACAAAATGCAATGCTTATTGCCGGTGTCGTTACTTTAGTGCAATTATTTTCAATAGGTCCTATTGGTGGGAAAGTCCCAATTATCATGGGAACAAGTTCAGGGTTTATTGGTGTTTTCCAAAGTGTTGCTCATGTAATGGGTGGTGGCGTTTTAGGATATGGTGCCATCATGGGAGCAAGCATTATTGGTGGTTTATTTGAAACGGTTTTAGGTTTTCTTTTAAAACCATTACGTCGTTTCTTTCCATCTGTTGTTACAGGAACAGTTGTTTTATCGATTGGTTTATCTTTAATCGGTGTTGGTGTTGCTTCTTTCGGGGGAGGAAGTAGTGCTAAAGATTATGGATCTGTAGAAAATCTTTTGATTGGTTTATTTGTTTTAGTTGTTATTTTAGCTTTTAAGCATGGTACAAAAGGAATGCTAAGTAATTCAGCTGTTTTAATTGGAATTATTTGTGGTTATGTTTTATGTATGATTTTACCATTGTTTATTTCAACAACAGGGGTTGCTAGTGATGGAACAGAGTTTGTTAAATCATGGGTTTTAAATTGGGATAAAGTGGCTCAAGCAAAATGGTTTGCCTTACCAAAACTCATGCCAGTAAAACCAGTTTTTGATTTAAGAGCAATCCTACCAGTTTTAATTATGTTTGTTGTTACAGCTGTTGAAACTGTTGGTGATATTTCTGGTGTTATGGAAGGTGGAATGTCAAGAGAAGCTACAGACCAAGAATTATCAGGTGGTGTTATCTGTGATGGTATTGGTTCATCTATTGCTGCTTTATTTGGTGTTTTACCAAATACATCTTTTTCACAAAATGTTGGGTTAGTAACAATGACTAAAATTGTCAATCGTTTTGCTTTAGCGTGTGGTGCGATTTTCCTAATTATTTGTGGTTTATTTCCTAAATTAGCGGCACTTGTTTCAATTATGCCTCAATCAGTATTAGGTGGAGCAGCAGTCATCATGTTTTCATCGATTGTTATGTCTGGTGTTCAATTGATTACCAAAGAACCCCTTACTGCTCGTTCAATGACAATTGTCTCAGTTGCTTTAGGATTAGGTTATGGTATAGGTGCAAATAGTGCAATTTTAGCACAACTTCCACAAGCAATTCAAATGATTTGTGGAGAATCAGGAATTGTACCTGCTGCTTTTGTAGCAATTATTTTAAATATTTTATTACCAAAAGAAAAACAATAAAGGAGGGCTTTCTTTGTTATCGATTAGAAATTATGTGCGACCTCAAACAATTGAGGAAGCTTATGAATATGCAAAAAAACCGCTGAGTGTTGTTTTAGGTGGTATGTTATGGCTTAAAATGCAAAATAGGAATGTTAATTTTGCTATTGATTTATCTGATTTACATTTAGATCAAATTGAAGAAGTAGATGATGAAATACATATTGGTGCTATGGTTACTTTAAGAGAGCTTGAAACAAATGAACAATTAAACCATTTTACACAAGGAGCTATTAAAGAAAGCGTACGTCATATTGTCGGTGTTCAATTTAGAAACTTAGCGACAATTGGTGGATCTATTTACGGAAGGTTTGGTTTTTCTGATGTTTTAACACTTTTTATGGCGCTTGATTGTGAGGTAGAACTTTATCCAACTGGGCGGGTTTCTATCAAAGAATTTGCAAATATGAAATTTACAAAAGATATTCTTACAAAAGTTATTATTAAAAAAGTACCAACAAATGTGGTTTATTTATCACAAAGAAATATTTCAACAGATTTTCCAGTTTTAACCTGTGCTGTAAGTTATATTGATCAACATTATACATGTATCATTGGAGCTAGACCTTTACATGCTGTAGCATTTAATGGAAATAGTTATTTTGAAACAGGTATTACTGAAGAAAATATTCAAAATTTTACAAAATGTGTTTTATCAGAATTAAAATTAGGAAGCAATTCAAGAGCATCTAAAGAATATCGTCAAAAGATTGCAAAAGTTTTAATAAAAAGAGCTTTTCTTCAATTAAAGGAGGATGTATATGGAAATTAAATTAACTTTAAATGGAGAAAGAATTGTACAAGATATAGAACCTGATTTATTACTTATTGATTTTGTGAGAAAAAATGGTTGCTATAGTGTTAAACGTGGTTGTGATACAAGTAATTGTGGATTATGTACGGTTTTATTAAATGATAAACCAGTGCTTTCATGCAGTGTTCTTGCAATGCGTGCAAATGGTGCAAAAGTAGTTACTTTAGAAGGATTGCAGGAAGAAGCAAAGCCACTTGCAACATTTATTGCTAGTCAAGGAGCTGAACAATGTGGTTTTTGTAATCCTGGATTTATGATGAATACACTTGCTTTATTAAAAGAAAATCCTCATCCAAGTGATGATGATATTAAAGAATTTTTAGCTGGAAATTTATGTCGTTGTTCAGGTTATGAAGGACAACTTAGAGGAATAAAAAATTACCTAAACTATCTTGAAGAAAAGGGGAATGAATAATGGCTTATAAACATATTGAAAAACCGGTCATGAAAAAAGATGCGATGAATCTTTTGCTTGGTAAACCTGTTTATGTAGATGACATAACAAGTCAAGACTGTTTAGTTGTTAAAGTGTTAAGATCACCACATGCTCATGCTTTGATTGAAGAAATTGATGTTTCTAAAGCTCAAAAAATCCCAGGTATTGAAGCTGTTTATACGTATAAAGATGTTCCTCAAAAACGTTTTACCATGGCAGGTCAAACATCTCCGGAACCAAGTCCTTATGATCGTTTAATTTTAGATCAAAGAGTTCGTTTTGTAGGAGATGCTGTTGCTATTGTTGCTGGTATTAATGAAAAGGTTGTTGATCGTGCTTTAAAAATTATTAAAGTAAAATATCAAGTTTTAACACCTGTTCTTGATTTTACGAAAGCAAAAGATAATAGCATCTTAGTTCATCCTGAAGAAAATTGGAAAGCTTTATGTCCAGTAGGCGCTGATAATCAAAGAAATCTTGTGGCAACAGATTCTTCAAGTCAAGGTGATTTAGAAAAAGTGTTTGCTTCTTGTGATCAAGTCATTGAAAGAACCTATCATACAAGAGCAAACCAACAAGCAATGATGGAAACTTTTAGAACGTATTGTGAAATTGATCCTTATGGAAGACTTCATGTTATTTCTTCCACTCAAATTGTTTTCCATTGTCGAAGAATTCTTGCTAACGCATTAGATATTCCTCAATCGAAAATTCGTGTTGAAAAACCAAGAATTGGAGGAGGATTTGGGGCTAAACAAACTGTTGTAGCTGAAGTTTATCCTGCTTTTGTAACATGGATGACAAAGAAACCTTCTAAAATGATTTATAGTCGTAAAGAATCACAAATTGCTTCTACACCACGTCATGAAATGCAAGTGACTGTTAAATTAGGAGCAATGAATGATGGAACAATTCGAGCAATGGACGTTTATACTCTTTCAAATAGTGGTGCTTTTGGTGAACATGGACCAACAACAGTAGGGTTATCGGGACATAAATCGATTCCACTTTATACAAATAATCTAGAAGCCTTTAAATTTTCTTATGATGTTGTTTATACCAATTGTCAAGCGGCTGGTGCCTATCGTGGCTATGGCGCTACGCAAGGACTTTTTGCGGTAGAATCGATTGTTAGCGAAATGGCAGGCATTTTAGGTATTGATCCTGTGGCTATTCGAGAAAAGAATATGGTTAGACAAGGTCAAACAATGGGGGCTTATTATAATGAGGTTGCTCAAGCATGTACACTAGACAAATGTATGGATCATGCTAAAAAACTTTTTGATTGGGAAAACAAATCAAAGGTACGCGTCTTAGAAAACGGTAAAATTAGAAGTGCTGGAGTAGCCATGGCCATGCAAGGATCTGGTATTTCAGGGGTTGATGTGGGTTCTGCTACATTAAAACTTGAAGACGATGGTTATTATACACTTCATATAGGCGCAGCCGATATGGGAACAGGTTGTGACACCATTCTTGCACAAATGGCAGCTGAGTGTTTAGACTGTGATGTTGACCATATTGTTGTCTTTGGGGCAGATACAGATATTTCACCTTATGATTCAGGTTCTTATGCTTCTTCAACAACTTATGTAACAGGAAAGGCAGTAGAGCAAGCTTGTGAAAAATTAAAAAATAATTTATGTGATCTTGCTTTACAAACATTCCATTGTGAAAAAGAAGATGTTGAATTCACCTTACAAGGTGTTAAAAATTTAAAGACAAACGAACTTTTAACTTTAAAGGAGCTTGCTTTAAAAGCAATGTGTGGAAATAATATTGAAACACAAGTTACAGTTACACATTCATCTCCAGTTTCACCACCACCTTATATGGTAGGGATGGTTGAAATTGAACTTGATAAAGAAACAGGACAAGTTGATATTCTTGATTACGTTGCTGTTGTCGATTGCGGTACTGTTATTAATACAAATTTAGCACGTGTTCAAACAGAAGGTGGCTTAGTTCAAGGAATTGGTATGGCTCTTTATGAAGATGTTCAATATACAAAACGTGGAGCTATTCCTGAAAACTCTTTTATGCAATATAAAATTCCTACACGTTTGGATATGGGGAAAATTAGAGTTGAATTTGAAAGTAGCTATGAACCAACTGGTCCATTTGGTGCAAAATCGATAGGTGAAATTGTTATTAATACACCATCTCCTGCAATTGCCAATGCTATCTATCGAGCAACAGGTAAATATCTAAAGGATCTTCCAATGACTCCTGAAAAAATCTTAATGGCAATTGATGAGTAATGAAAACATATATTATTTATTTAGCGGCTGGAAATAGTCGTCGTTTTAAGGAAGATAAGTTACATGCGCTTTTTAAAGGAAAAGAGCTTTATCTTTATGGAATTGATACTTTGAAACAATTATTAAAATATCGTAATGATATAGAAATTATCGTTGTTTCTAATACAATTGATACACAAGAAAAAGGTATTCATAGTTATAAAAGCCCTTTAAGTGAAAGAGGAATTTCTTATTCTATTAAAGCTGCTTTAAACCATATCAATCAAAAAGATGACTATCAAATGATGTTTATGGTTGCCGATCAACCTTATCTTTCTTATCAAACACTCAATAAGATGATTGATATATTTAATCAATCATCTTATTCTATATGTTCTTTAATGTTTAAAGATAGAGTTGGAAATCCGGTAATTTTTTCTAAAGACTATTTCAATGAGTTATATTCTTTAAAAGAAGATCAAGGAGGACGAACGATTGTTAATAAATATCCTCAAAAATGTTTTTATTTTATAATTGAAAATGAAAAAGAACTATATGATATTGATTATCAAAGTGATCTACAAAAACTTATAAAGGAAGAAGAATATGATTGAATATGCTAAGTTAGAAGATAAAGAAGAAATCTATAATTTGATTTGTATTTTAGAAAATAAAGAAATCAATAAAGAACACTTTGATTATGTTTTTGAAAATTCATTAAAAGATGAAGATATTATTTATTTAGTTTATCGTAATGAAAAAATAGAAGGTTTTTTAAGTTTTAAAATACATCATTATTTACATCATGATCGTGATACAGGTGAAATTGTAGAGTTGATTGTTTTGCCAGAAAAAAGAAATTTGAAAATTGGTAAACAATTGATTGAAAAAATTGAAGAGATTGCTAAAGAAAAACAACTTGAACAAATTGAACTTTCTACTTCTACTTATCGTAAAGATGCGCATCGCTTTTATGAAAGACAAGGCTATGGAAAATTACATTATAATTATACGAAAGTACTAGATGACTAAACGTCATCTTTTTTTCACATCTTTTACACATAGTCATGCTACAATAAAGTTAAAGAGGTGGTAGTAATGTATAAAGCGTTGATGATTGAAGATCATAAAGAAGTAAGAGACTTTGTTAAAGAGTATTTTGATCATAAAGAAATAGAAGTTATAGAAGCTCAAAATGGTTATGAAGGATTAGCAATATTAGATGATACAATCGATATCATTTTACTTGACATCATGATGCCTGGAATCGATGGCTATGAAGTTTGTAAACAAATTAGAAGTCAATATAATACACTCATCGTTTTTATAAGTGCTTTATCAGAAGATGAAAACCAATTAAAAGCTTATGAATATGGGGCAGATGATTATATTACTAAACCATTTAAACCTTCTTTATTGTATGCAAAATGTTTAGCACTTTTAAAAAGAAATAAAAAGATTGAAACGAATCAACTTCAATCAGGAAAAGTGATTTTGGATTTAGATAAACATATTTTAGTGATTGAAGAAAATAATATTGTTTTAACCGATAAAGAATTTAAACTTCTTCGATACTTAATGGAAAATCAGGGAATTGTTTTATCAAGAGAAAAAATTTTAGATGCTTTATGGGGCTATGATTATTATGGTGATGGACGAGCAGTAGATACGTATATAAAACGTTTAAGGAAACGATTGGGAAAATATTCTTATTATATTCAAACTATTGTTAAAACTGGATATGTGTGGAAAGGAGAAGAATTATGAAAAGAATAAGAAGCATTCAGTTTAAGGGGTTTATTTGTTTGTTTATTTCTTTTATGGCTGTTTTTGGATATATTGTAAAAACTAAATATGATCAAAGTTTTAATGAACTCCTTTATTACAGTCAAAGTAGTACTTCAGATGACTATATAAATTATTGTACAGCTATTTCTAATAAAAATGGAGAGTATAGAGAGTTTGATTTAGATAAGATAAAACAAGGGTTAAGTGAATTACCTAAAGATGATTCAACTAAAATATATCTTTTAGATACTTATGGAAATCCAATCGAACAATACGGATATGAAAAAGATGATCATTTACTTATTGTACATGATCCTTTTGTAGAAATTAATGAGAGTGATGTAGATACAGATTATTCTGATGATTTCTATGATGCACGTTATTATATTGATTTGTCATCTTTATCAAGTGAACAATATCAGTTATTAATAGAAACAATTAAAGATGTTGAAAAAAATAAATATGATGATATTCATTTATACTTTGAAGGACAAATTGAAGAATTAAAGAACTTTAAAGATACAGCACAATCAACATATAATACAAAAAATCGGTATTATAAGGTTAAACCGACTTTTATACATTATAATACAGATATCTTTGGTCAAAAAAAAGGAAATACTGTTGAAGCATTTTATGAAGCCTATGTAGAAAATGGCGAAGTACATTTAAAGAAAAGTGAAGAGGAAGTTTATGGGGATACAAGAGTTTCTACATCAAAAATAAATGAATTATCTAAAAAGGCTGTAAATGAACATTTTTCAAATGTCTATATACGTTTGGCTACTTTTTTAGATAAAGATTCAGTTACTGCAGAGATAGCTAATAAAAAATCAGATGAAATTGCTACATCTATTAAAGAAGGAACATTAACTTATGCCACTTTTACACAAGTATTAGAAGATTATTCTTATTTTGGACGTCTTCTTCCTTTGGATAAAGAAGGTGGTTATTCTGAAGGTCAAGAGCCAGCACCTAAAGCATTTATTGCCATTTTTTATAATTTTCAAAATAGAGGATTTCATCAGTTGAGAGATGAGTTATTGAGTGAAAATTTACTTTCATTTTTAGGAGGGTTCTTATTTATTGTTTTATTTTCATATTTCATTTCTTATATGACAACAAGACGTATTAAAGAAATTGATCGTGTTGCAATGGAAATTGCAAATAATAATTTTGAGGGTATCTTAGATACAAAAGGGCATGATGAATTATCATCTTTATCAAGTCATATTAATACAATGTCATCAAACTTAAAAAGAAATATAGATGCATTGAATTTAGAAATAGATCAAGTGAAGAAGATGGAACAATTAAGGAAAGAATTTATTGCTCAATTTACTCATGAGATTAAAACACCTCTTGCTATTATTAATGGAAATATTGATTTATTAGAAAATGTAGAGGATATAGATAAAAAAGATAAGTATATAGAGGTGATCAATAAAGAAATTGCTGTTATTAATGATTTAGTATTACAAATGTTAGATTTATCAAAACTTGAAGCTAAGGCGATTACTTTAGATAAAAAAGAAATTGATTTAAGAGAGCTAAGTGAAGATATTATTGATGATTATGAACAATTATTAATGGATAAAAAATTAAAGATAGAAATACAAGGAGAAGATGTTTTAATTGTAGGTGATAGAAAACGAATAGAAATGGTTATTCAAAATTATTTATCAAATGCAATCAAACATGCATTTATTAATAGTACGATCAAAATTAAAATCAAAGAAAATGAATTTTCGATTGAAAATAAGGGAAAACAAATTGATGAAAATAGAATAGACACTATTTGGGAATCTTTTGTCAGTGATGATCAAAAAGGGACAGGTTTAGGTCTTGCAATCGTTAGAAATATTTTAGAACTTCATGAAATGAGTTATGGAGTTTATAATTTACAAGGCGGTGTAGAGTTTTATTTTAGATGGAAAAAATAAATGAAAACCCTTTCTTTTTAAAAGAGTTATAGAATCGTTAAAAAAGTCTTCTTTTTTTCATAAATTAGTTCCATTTAATGAAAAAAAAGCATATAATAGTCATTGCTTAAAGGAGAGATAGTAATGAATATAATTTTAATGGGTCCACCAGGTGCTGGTAAAGGAACTCAAGCTGCTAAATTGGTGGAAAAATATGGTTTAAAACAAATTTCTACAGGGGATTTATTTAGAAAAGCAATTAAAGAAGAAACAAAATTTGGTGTTATTGCTAAATATTTTATTTCTTTTGGTTATTTAGTACCAGATGATTTTACAATTCAAATGATTCAAGAATATTTAGAAGAAAATATTAACACTGAAGAATTTAAAAATGGTTTCATCTTAGATGGTTTCCCAAGAACAATCATTCAAGCTAGAAAATTAGCTGATATTTGTTCAATGTTCAATTTTAAAATTGATGCTGTAATCAACTTAGATATTCCTGAAGATGTATTAGTTAAACGTTTATCAGGAAGAAGAACTTGTGCTGATTGTGGTAAATCATATCATATCGTTTACAATCCACCTAAAAAAGAAGGTGTTTGTGACGCATGCGGTGGAGAATTAACACAACGTTCTGACGAAAGTGAAGAAGCAGTTCAAGTACGTATTGATACTTACAATAAACAAACAAAACCTTTAATTGATTACTACACAATGTTAGGTGAACTTACTAATGTTGACGGAAATCAATCAATGGATGAAGTTGCTGAAGAAATCTATAAAGTATTAGATAATTTAAAATAGAAGCTCACGCTTCTATTTTTTTTTCATAAAATGAAATAAGCTTTCTTGTATAGACCTCTATGTTATAATGAATATATCAAAAAATGGAGGATATAAAAATGAGTAAAAAACCTGTAAAAATTGTAACAATTGGTGGAGGA